>Ga0302188_10000115_pt1 | contig 63471 bp, 53 predicted proteins | sample II_Bog_E2_1_FD_198783 | JGI IMG/M metagenome (GOLD analysis project Ga0302188, IMG submission 198783) | Peat permafrost microbial communities from Stordalen Mire near Abisko, Sweden - II_Bog_E2_1 | ecosystem: Environmental > Terrestrial > Soil > Wetlands > Peat | place: Sweden: Abisko... | reverse complement strand
CAAAAGCACTAATCGTCTTTTGGCTGGTGCTGGCCATAACCAACTGATCTGTTGGATGGAAATTAGTGCAAGTAATCGCTCCGTCAAAGCAATCATATTTCTGTATTTATTTTCTCTTCTATACATCCCAAATAAGTAGTTTTTTATCCTACCCACCTGAACAAACAAGTGACATATCAGGATTTACTTTAGCGCTGTTAATCCAGTTGTTATGGCCCAAGAAAGATCCTTTGAACTTCAGAGTATCAATGTCCCACATTTTAACGCTTTTATCGTCACTGGCAGTTAGTAGCATTTTCCCATCTCCGAAAAAGTCAACGCATTTCACAGCTGCTGTGTGACCTTTAATCGTCTTGGTTTTAATATTACTGCCCGGATACCACAATTTGACAGTTGTGTCGTATGACGAACTAGCAATTACATTTTCATTGGGGGAGAAAGAGACAGCTGAAATTCTCTTTGTATGTCCGTCAAGGGTCAAATTACGTTTAGGATTGCTGATATTCCACAGCGAGAGATAATTCTAATCTCCAGCTGACACCACATATTTCCTGAATCAAATGGATATTACAGATCATAGCTGAAGGCAATGCTTGAAATTTCGTTCTTAGCGTTAAGATTTTGCAATAGCCATGATTCCTTCTCCATCGTTGCAATTCAAATATTATTAACATAAGAATAAAGATAATTTTATTAGAACTCCGGCTCTCTGGCCCAAAGACATCTTATTTAATAAATACAGAAAAAAGATTGGATAATTATTTGAATGATAAATTATGGTTTCCTAATCAATCCTAAGATGCAATGTTAGAAAAAATGATTTAAAAATGTATATTTCTATAATATTTTTGCGATTTATATCAGAAAAACATGAGTAGTGTCTTATTCAATAAATCTTCTGGACACAAAGTCGAGTCAATTTAATATTATTGATATCATTAATGTTTTAATAATTCTTGATTCATGGTTGAAATTAGTTGAGGAGTAGAATAAAATAAATCACTGATGTGCAAGAGATCACCAACGAACTTAAACAAAAGAATTCCCATAAAATTAAGATTATAATTATTTTATTAAACAATAAGGGGAAAAAAGCAATCTAACCCAAAAGAGGATTCACCATTTAAAGTAGTCATATGATGTGGTGTTATTTGTTAATTGTATCTTATAACTATTTTTATAAATTTTGTTAAATTTACATATCCTAAATTGAAGATATGTTTATAATTTGATCTTCTTTTAATGGATGAACAGCAGTTAGCAAATCCATTAAGGATAAATTAACCACAGCCCAATCAGAATTAACCTATAATGTCCAGTGAACTTAAGAAGTAACATAAATCTTATTTTAAATTAAACGCTCCAACTCCAAAAAATTTATTAATTTAATTTATGAAAAATGAGCTCAGTTAAGATTAACAAAATTAAAAACAAATAAAGCTCAATGATATTTAGATAAAAATTCAACAGATAAAAAGACAGTTGTAAATATCTAAAAATGAAAAAGATTTAGCATTGGCCAAATTAAAGTCTTATTAGCCCCTTCTATAAGCTCTTCATTAACCTGTAACATCCATCTTAAAAACTATAAAGTCAAAATAAATGGCTGTAGCCCAGATAAATTAATAGCTAGCATTTGAAGAAACCTTAATTTAATCGATAACACGTTAATACGCGAGAATTAAGCATAAGAAGGCTATGACTTAAGGATAAAAATAAGACATTTTATAAAAAATTAACTTGAAATTTAAAATTTCTTCTCAGAAGGCTTACATTAAATATTATGAAGGGTTAGATGAAAGTAGGGAAAATTTTTAAAGAAGGAACAACAAAATTTTAGAAATGTGTTAAAATGATGAGAGATAGTGTAATATCTAAAAACAAATAGATAAGGATAAAAATTAACAAATTAACAAAATTGAAGAAAAAACAATATAAATGAAAGAAAAGCTAAATTGCTTATCAGAATAATTAAGTAAATAAATGGCATATTTATATGATTTAAAATAAAAATATTAATCCAATGAAATAAAGGATCCAATTTTATTATTATAAATTTAGGATAAAACAGAAAGAATTAGGATTATTTAAGCAACATGCAAAGTAAAAAGGCGTTTGCTTGGTCAGAAATATGGCAAAGGTAATTATCGAATGATCTAAAATAGATAGAAAAAATACGATTAAAACAAATAATTATTTAAATCAAAAAGAAAATTGTTTTTATCCATTAAACTTGACGAAGAATAACAGATGATATAATAAATAAACGAATAGCTGAGGTAAATCAAAAATAAAAATATACAAATATGCGAATAATAGCAAAATAAAGCTATTCTGGCTTTATACCACTGCTTCTTGCTCGGATGGTAACATAGAAATTAAAAAGATTTCGATTTCTCACAAACCAGTTTCTACAACAAAACATCTTTGGAGAGTTAACAATGGTGGGTTTAAAAGTTAAAGAAATAGAAAGCAGCTCTTGAATAAAGTATATTCAAAAGCAAATCAAATTCGTGCTGGCAATCTTAACTGCAAAAACATTATCTCGTCATGCAGCAAATTGATAAGGATCGCTACCTTAATTTGAAAAATTAGATAAATAAACTCTAAAACGATCTATAAGGTTTGAAAACAACAAAAACAAATGTAACTTAATAAATGTTCCAATACTAGGATGAATTAACGTAGAGATCCGCTAGTTAATCATTTTATTGATGATCAGATTATCTTATTAATAATAATAACAGATATTATTATCGTCATTTTTTTTGAAAGATGTTCAAAAAGTTAAAATTATATTTTCATCAATAAAATAATCGTCAATCTTGATAATAAATTTTGATTTGATAAAATTGGTAATTATTAAATAATTTATAAATTTATAACAGATCATAAAAATTATTGAAGTATATTTTATCAATATTGCCCCTAACTTCAATGCAGCCCAGATTGAATAAGGCTTGAATTTTTGATTGTTTGGTTGCAATTTAAATATTACTATCATCAGGATAAAGATAAGTTATTATCAAGACTTCTGCTCTTTATGATAGTACTTCAGAAAGAGTTTGCGAGGGTCACCTGGCTCAGACAGATATTTCTACCAAAAGAAACAGGAAGAAATTACAGTCCGGGTGTCTACAGCAGCCACTACCTACTTCAGAAATTAAAGTAGAGTCTATAGTTAATTGTCCTTTGCGAAGTGGTAGAACGGAACTATAGGAATTGCATTTTGAGGTTGGAGAATGTGACAATAGGGCGAGTTGTCTACAAGGACCACATCTTCTAATTTACGGTTGATCACTCGTAAGTCCTTCAAATAAAATCCCTTCTCAAGGGTGCAATGCTGTCTGTATAACCTATGCGAAATCAGCTTCTTATCAGGGTCGAGATGATCAAGTACAACATCGGCGTATGAGGCGCTGCTCGCAGTGAAAATAATAATTTCTGCAAACTCAGACAAACTTTCGAGAAATTCCTTGCAGAAGGGCCGTATCCTCACACCTGCCTAGATTAATGAATTCTTACAGCGAGAATGCCGCCTCTTTCGAGTGGGAAATTCAGTTTGACAGTATAATTATTTGAATGCTAATCGCAATGAATGAGTGTTTCATCCATGTCTAGGAAGACAGTCTTAAAGTTAGGATGTTTCTTCGTTAGTTTGATCTCCTTCTTGGGGTGTGACACTTTGATGCTTTGCCCAAACCGCAGCACCTAGATGTACTGATAAAAATGTTGCCTGTATAGGTTCATCATGTAGGTTGTCTCATGTTTTTTTAAGCAACGAAATAAGCTATTCTGATAGTAAGTTTGTTGCTAGGTTTTCTATTTTGCCTTGCTTTTTCCTGCTTTTCCTTCTCTATCTAGATCCTACGGATTGTTGGTCCTGTTCATAATAGAAGGCAATTTTACCAATTCCCTCTTTTTGCCAGAGGGAATGAGGTTTGTTTTTGCTATTTCCAGGCTTCGGGTCGTAATTTTATCAAGTGAAAAAGAAGGATTCGATTTGATCTTTTCGGTGGGAAGCAAATTAAAATTAAGATTGGGGCCACGCTGCTTGTATATCTCAGTTGTTAGTGTCTAATTCTCATCTTATCTTTTCTCATCAACGCCCACGAATTTTTTATTGGGGATAGGGGTATAAATTTTTTATTTGTTCATTTGTAAAATTGATATATCCACTGCCTTGATTTAAAAGAGCCCACTTCAAGCAGAATCAAATCTTAATTAATATGAACAACTCTTGCATTTCTGATATTTATTTCCGTAAAATGGACTGCAGTTAATTATAATTGCAGTAGTGTGATGTTTAGACTGCTCACCAATTTGGCTTTTGGAATTTATAAGACAAAGTGGACGTATCATCTACCTAGAAGAAAACCAAGCAAACCTTTGCAGAAGCCCTTCAAACATTGGACCATAGTACGTGGCGATATCGTCCAATTACGCTCTGGAGATGATAAAGGAAAGGTCGGCAAAGTTGTCAAAGTACTTAGAAAACTTAACCGTGTTGTTGTACGAGGAGCAAATCTTCAAGAATATACTAAAAGTAGTCTAAAGCAATATTATAGAACTTGATGAAAAGAATGTTCGTGCAAAAAAGGCATCCTCTGTTCACGTATCAAAAGTGGGGCTCTATGATGACTCAGTAAAGAAGGCAGTTCGAGTAAAGATAGCCTTCCATCCAGAAACTGGCTAACGCCTGAGAATTTCGAAAAAATCAGGAAGGATTCTTTATAAAACTAAAACTCAAAGACACAAACGCAGTAAGAGAGGTGCGAAGCGCAAGCTGGGATTTAAGGATACACCCACAGCTTTGGCTCATAAAATCACCTACCAAGGAGAGGATTTTGAGGCTATAAAGCGAGAATTCTAACAGTTTATTGCAGAGAAAGAAGCAAGAGAAAAACATTTAGTGTTCAAGGAGTGATCCTTACTAACAATAAAGAATTATTTATAAAGATTCATTGATCCTTAGCTCACTTATCAACCTTAGCTAAAAATTTTATGAATCTGAGAAAATAAAATCATTTTGTTGATGCTATTGATTGTGTGTACATTAACTTCAGCGATTGATTTTAACTGCTGCAAAACTATTCCTCAGATTTATAATAACAATTAATTCGCATGATCTCTTCGAGGCTAAGTCGATCAAGCTTAGCCCAAATTCTTTTTCCTTTTACTACTTTCTGCACCACTAAATCCTTTTATCGCCGCACTATGCCCTCTCACCTTATCGGTCTTAATACTCACGAAGGTATCTCTATCTTTATTTAGGCAAAAAGATATTTAAATAGAGTATGGAAGAAGGCAATTGCTAGGCCTTTTTTTCCCTAGTTCAACACTTTATTACACAAGGAGATCCTTCAACATGCGCCTCTGCCTCGATGGCAATGGTGTTGAATGCGCTAAAGATAGACCCTAGAATTAATTGGAAGGGGATTTGGCGTTGGTACGATGATTACAACATCAAGAGTATGAAATAACATCAATTAACTCATGGACTTACCCTTGAAGAATATCATTAGCTCCTTCAATTAAATCATGCACGCTCCATAGCTTTTTCCCCTCTCGAAGGTGCTGGAAAGCTTAAAAATCAGGCTTCTATCAAGCAGTCCACTTTATAATTCTTTAGAAATTGTCTAAGTGCTTGTAATCGAAGGTCAGATATGTTTCTCACTGTAAACTTTCACCGAAAGAGCCTAAAACAGACTGGCATTGGGCATTATAGTCCTATTGCAGCTTACAGCGCTAATCGTGATCTAGCTCTTATTCTTGATGTGGCTAAATTCAAATACGATTCATATTGGTGCTCAGTGCTTGAACTTTACGAAGCTCTAAAGCCATTAGATGTGGTCAGTTCCATCTCACGAGGCTTCCTCATTGTTAAAAAGAAATATGATCTCCAAGTTGAGTCTTAGTGTGCTCTGTGTTCTCTCCAACTAGATCATGAACTTAATGTGAGCCTTAAGGAATGTATATCATAGGCAGGGAATCAGCTTTAAGATATCATTGTGAAAGTACTGAACAATAAGTAATTACATCCTCTACTGATCCCACTGCTGTTCGAATACTCCACCCTTGAGGCAGAACATAAAGAGAAAATAATAAATGGAGTCGCAGAAGATGCTGAGATATACATTGAAGACTGGCCATATTTTTCGTCGCGATTAAATGAGCAAGCTCACCATCTCTTAACTGTTTTTTCTAAATAATTGCCAAGCGAATCTCTATGTTTTCTGTTGTTAGTATTTCGTCTGACGAAAGAAGCAGTTTCATATTACAAAATGTTATATTACAAGTAGGTATAGTTGTTTAAGATTTTAAGATTGATTCGCAAATGTCAGCTTTGCCTATAGATCAACGAAGAATACTACCCACAGATATATGAATTTCCGCTCTTTGCCGAAGGAATTCCAAAATGATCATTTTATATTCATTATTAGACAAAAAAAGTAACGAATCAATCAATTGTATACTAAAATTGTAACAATATTATTAGTAATAAGTAGATTGAGTTTGTATATATAAGCATGATTTGACTAATTCAAGTATAATATCTAATTGATGCAGAAGACTGACCAATATTACATTATTATATATTGAGATTCCAAAAATAATGGAATCTAAAGCATAAAAAGATCATTATGATGATCTCTAATTTAATAGAAAAAAAGAAGAAAATGGATAGTGAAATGATTCATTATGAATGATTTGTTATGAGTAAGAGATAAAATTTGATAAAAAATCAATATTTTTTTATTTTTATTGATGGATATCTTTGTCTTCGAGTTGTCGCTACTATTCCCGTTCCTGCATTAACATTATCTTTAGTATTTTGTTATCCATGTTTTCATCCTCATTGAAGACAATTATCAGAAAATATTTAATCAACTATATTAAATATTGACATGTTTAGGACTTTTTAATTGATGTTTTTCATTAAGAAATCTATCTATTTTTCTATTTTTCCATGAACATAATGAGCTCTATTAACTGGAATTGTTGTATAATAGTTATAAATTTACACGTATGACCTAAGTTCGAGTCCTCGTGTTAGTGTTAGCGATGCTGACACTTTGTTGGGGAAAGCCTATCTACGATCACAAGACTAGTTACGTGGCCCAACTCACTACCATTAACTTTAAAGACCAAGTCACCAAAATCAGACAAAACACCAATTACGTCTCAGTCGTCCAGTTCTATAGGTCTAATGGTATAAATTTCCTTACTTAGATGGACATTCTCAGTAGTTTGTAGAGCCTATGAACACTTGGGTCAACGAGTATAATGGAGTCTTTAGGATCGGGGCTGTTGACTGTGATGAGTATGTTAAACTTTGTGCTGATGAATCAGTGACAGTATTCCCGACCTTCAAGATTTATCCACCCACCCCTATGCCTACCATAAGCATGACTGTAAATGATGGATAATTCAGGAAGATTTGAACATCTAAAAGATTCAAAAAACAGCAGCCAAGTATCTGCACTCCAATGTGATCGAAATTACTAGTGCTAACATCAACACCTTCACCGCTGAAAGTCCCAGTGTCCCTAAGATATTGCTCTTCACTGATAAGAAAGGTGTTCCTATGCTTTACAAGGGATTGAGCGTCGCCTTCGAGAAGAAACTCAATTTTGGTATTGTTCGGGACAGCGATAGTATCTTGGTTGGTAAATATATGGTAAAATCTTTTCCTTCTATTGTTGTGGTTAAGACTGGAGAACGCAGACCAATATTTTACACTGGAAAAGAATTTACCTTCAAGGAAATATTCACCTTCTTGAACATCTACTCATAAGTGTTTGTACCTGGAGGAGGCAGCTCTCTAGACTCAATCGCTACTAAACAGTGGATGACTGAAATATGTATAGTATTTTTTATTTAGTCCCTGAGATGCATCACCGCAGTGCGAAAGACATTTGCCTTTCAACGGAAGGTACTCTCTGCGTCATCCTCATCACCAATGAGAAACCTTCTAAATAGATGAAGGATGTTTTCGAAGCTCTTAATGCTAAATATGACCGCAAAATTGAGAGAGGCACTAAATACAAATTTATGTGGCTGAATGGAGTCGTAGAGAAGGATTGGGGTAATCTCTTTGGATACTCTGGCAGCGATATAGTTGTGGTGTTAAATCCTGGAAAGCGAAAAAGATTCACACCACATGAGGGATCCATCACCAAGGACTCAGTCTCCATAACTTTAGAAACAATCATTGGAGGAAATGCCCGTTTCAACCGAGTTTCTGACAGTCTACCGACCTTCCAGATGCGCCCTGAATGATTTGATACACATTAAAATGAACATATTAAAATAAAAACTGAATCAGTGCCGTTATTGAAGTTTGGCGATGAATTTCACCACCAACTCACTTCCTCTCAGCATTTTTAGCATCTGACTGCTGCGACATACTTTACTCAAAAGACTTTAAATACGAGAGACCGTTTCGATAGGTGAAAGTACCTACCAGCATACCTCTGTCTTTTCCTTTGGTTTTTACTTAATGATCTCTCTCTTTTCTTTGCTTTTGCTTAATTCCCGCAGCAATGTTTGAGGGCTTTTTTGGTACAGAAGTGGTACTTTGTATAAATCAATAAGTTGGCTCAATCTTGCATATCCTTCCTGTTTACTGCTCCCCTGTAAGCATTAAAACATGGCTTTCAATTTCGAATAGTCCTCGCAATACTGATTGAAAAACCTGTCTGAAATCTACTGTAAATCAGTAAGCGCTGGCAATTTGTTGTTTGTTTTATAGTTGTCATACCACTCGGCTATGGTTAGCAAACTGCGAGACATCGATACTTATTTACTCGAAAACAAACCAGTCTCACACTATGTAATTACCCTCGAACCTTTCCCTTTGCTACTTAATCTATTTTTTATGATATCTCGATATCCGCTGACTTTCTCCTCCGTCCGCCCACCGCAGGTAGACAGTCTGGTTTTTACGCTCTAAAGTTCTTTCTGCAAAATTTGATTTTCACTACGCAGTATTGCATTCTGATTCCTCAGTTGTTCTATTTCTTGAGTAAGAGGAATCCGCGTGGCTTGAGACGAATGCCTGCGAGCTTCCAAGCGAAGGGGTAGGCGATCTATACTGGACTGTCCGACTGTATATTAACTTGGGACAAAATCGCACTTGAATACCTGCGCCGATGATGATTTCCGCATCTGTTTAATTTCAAATTATGGCAAATATCGTTATATGACTATTGGGCGGAGGCATGCATTGGTTTATTCAACAAGGAGAAACATTGATAAGATCAGGCTAATATGGATTGATTGACGATGTAGTGAATCATTCACTGCTGTTTGGTCTTGGTGAACTGCTTTTGACGCTCCTGCATTATTAGTATCCATTCCTCTGAAACATTGCAACTCATTCTCTATTATTCTTTTATACTCAATTACTCTGTTCGACGAAGAATACTTTCAAAGTTATCGTCGAATTACTCTTTAAATTTACGTCTACGCTCACGCCTCCTCCGCATTTTGCCTCCACTGCCTTCCACATTCTATCTTTGAGAGTCCCCCGTGCTTTCTTCATCCCAATCTTAACTTTCATATCCTGAATCGCTGTAGTTATCGTCAGCACTGCAATTTTTATCACCCTGATTGGCTATATTCATCATGAAATGGAACAGTTAGCACTCCCTCTTATATGTATCTTCTTCCTGACAAATAAGGGTGCAGATTTGCGCGAAGACATCCTGAGTAAGAATTGATATACTGATTGTTGCAAATCATTGCGAAGTAGGAACTTAAGAGTCATTCGATCCAGATTACGCTGTAGGGGCAGTTCAACTCTTTAGCTATCAAAGTGACAGCTAACGAATAGATCAATCATCTTCTCGATCTCAGGACTGGCCGTTCGGATACGTTCAATGAGGTCGAATATACAATGGATGATCTCGGCTTGTGCTGGTTCCTCTTGTTGCTGTGGGTATAGCAACAGACATCGCGCTAGTTACTTTCTGATGAGCTACGTAGAGCCTGCAATACATCGACCTCCTCACGTATGATTTCGTTGATGAACTCATACAGTTTCTCGCGATTATCTTCGATTCGTAAACACTCTTCGAGTGCTCTTTTTCCTCCTGAGAAGGTTACTCTCAGTGCATAGATATCTCTGATGATTTATCTGAGCATGACGAGAGCTTTTTCTGCTTCAGATCAGATATACATTTCATTTCGCGTAATCTGGCCTTCTGTCTCATCTTATACTCCTTCCTTTTTTGACGCTTACGCTCGACTGGGTCTTACAACTCGTTTTGCAGTCCGCACTGACATCTGCAGTTACAGTGGCGCGGTCTGCTGTCCTCTTTGGACGATGGACCGATACTGATATCAGATATGGTCTCTCTGCATGTGAAAGAGTTCTCTTCCTCTTCTGGATCGAGACAAATTAAATTTTATGGGTCCGCCTATTGCTTCAAAGCCATGGTATTATAGAGGAGACTAGTGAGAAGCTGAATCATATTTTTGGTAGAATATGCATGTAAACAGGCAATAATTGAATATCACTCTATCTCCTCGTAGTAGTCGTACTCCTCCAACTTGAGCGAATCCACTGTCATATCGATGCCTTGGGACTGCCCAAACTATTCGCTTTCTCCAAATTTACGCGATTCGTTCTTCGCAATATCCTCTTAAACCTAGGTTAGAGAGCAAGTACCTCGCCTTCACTTTAGTCCTCTTTCATCTGGACAGGCATTTGCGATAATTTCTACATTTTCTATTCTTTTTTAATAACAGACGCGGCAGGAAGAACTTTTTTTGTCTTGGCGAGGAAATTCGCGAAAACTCTGTAGAGGACTGGCTAATCGTTATTGCACTTTACGCCGTTGTCAGCAGCTATTTTTTCGCGTTTGACTTCGGCTTTGCTGTTGGACTACGAATTGAATATTTTGAGTGAATGTTCCATTTCGTGAAACTGAAGAAGCTCTTGAATGAGCTGAAGAGAGTTCTGTCCCTGTTGGCTCTCAGCAAGTTTCTGGACTTTCAAATTTTATGTAAAGAAAGGAGAGGCCTGAATAAATGAGAGGATACCTTTTTGCTAGCCCCTTCCTGCGAGTCAATGGTTTTGAATACAGATGACCGGATCTGCGCCCTGATGTTGCTCAGGTACCCATTCTTTTAAAGATTCTGCATGACCAGATTTTTGAGTTCGTTTAATTCTTACATATTTGAATTTATAACTAATCATAGGTGGATGTTATATTCATAAATATAGAAGCCTTCCCTTTCAATCTCATAAACAAATGAGTCATAAATCTTAATCAGCTATCTTCATGGGCGCCTCTTCCTATTCGCCATGCTTCGATTTGTTCGGCAATTTTTATTACTAGAGTGGCTATTGCTGTTTTTGCTATTGGAGGCCTCCATGTTTCTTCATTGCCTTGCTCATTCTGCGCCCCATCAGTTCTTGCTGAAGTTGTCTCATTTTCATATTCGCTTCTATCGGCGTAAGACTTCCCTAAATAAGTCCTTTCTGTAATTATTGAATTTGCGTGGCTAAATCGGGTTCAGATGCGAATTCCTTCTGCATATGGGCTAACATTTGGAGTTGGATCATTCGCTGTTGTTCGGGAGATGGCTGCATCATCTGCGGCATATTCTTCATCATATGGGCCTGCATCTTCATGGCAGTTCGTTGCTGGATCTGCATTTCATTCAGCTGTTCTGCTGCACTCTCAGCAATGACTTCCTCCTTGAATTTTTGTTGCAGTTTGAACATCTCAATCATTCGAGGTTATTCGCGCTGTAACATCTATTGAATGTGTGCTCTGTTTTTGTGAGTGGGTAACTGAGGTATTAGATAGAACATAGCCTTGGCCCAGTTGATTCTATAGCTTCTGTTAGGATCAATAGGTGCAAAAGCTAAAGGATTAGCCATTGCGTTATTTTCACTTTAGTATCCACCAATTCCCAACATAGCATATATTGATCCAATTAAATTGAGGATAACCCCTTGATTGACATTATTAACAAATTATCGTTCTGGCGCCTTCAATAGATACTGCTGCATTGGCCACATTTTCATCTACTGTTCAGTGACTCCATATCCAATATTCTATATAGGACATGTCTTACTAAAATGAGTAGAGTTGCGAATTCGACAAAACTCAGCCAGCATATACTAATATTTAGCAGGTAGAACATCAACTTAGTGATAAAACCGTATGAGTTAGCCACCAAAAAGAGGTACAGAAGGTAGCATTCTGTTGCAAAGAGCGAGAGGAAAAAGAGAAGAGAGAGTAGTTCGTTGGCAGCGCCGATACATATGCCAAATATGATAGAGTGCCGAGTGTGCTTCGCTATGCATGTTTTGCAAACGGGACAATGCATTGAACGATAAAGACGAATTATGTTGCACCCGTTGCAGCTCATTTGGGGATTTTCTAGATAAGGTCGCACAGTATAAACCTATTTGCTTTTTTTCTGCAATTACTCAGTTTTCAAAGAGCCGCTGCCTCGAAATCCAACTAATAGATAGAGCGCAAGTGTTAGGATGATCAGAGTATGTAGAATGGTATTTTCATGAGCAACTCCTACTGCCACATTGAAGTTGAAAAACAATAGAAATAGTAATGGGAAGAACATGCCTACTTTATTTAGGGATTACCCGCAGTGATATGTTTTAATTTGGTCGGCATCCACTCGAAATTGACAGCCATTTCCAGCGACCCCATGATCATCATAACCATATGGCAGTTCATTGATCGCAAGATCTCGAGCCCCCACTTCTGTTACAGCTTATCGAGGGTCAAACCTGTAAGTACTTCTTGCCAAAAGAACTATCTGTTGTCTTTGTATTTTTTTTTTAGGGTCTTGAAATATTATTCTGGAGGCATTTCCTGCAACTGTGCGTTCAACCCAAGTCCATGAGGCTGGTGCTGTGCCCCATGGGCATGACCGTGACGGCATTGAGGCCCGTGTTCGTGTTGATTCATGTTATATATGATTTATGAATTAATTGCAACATCAAATTAGGCAATATAGGATAATAGCATTAGATGTGCAGGACTATCATCAGTCACTTATGGTTCGCGCCAAGCAGAAAGCATGCGTTTACTTATCTTACAAATTAACATTTGAAAAAACTTAAACATCGGCAAAAGAAAGTTAAATATTCAAATTGGCGCATTTGATACGAAAGCAGATAATGCGTGTTTCAGTCAAGTTTGGCAGGATTGGTTATTGAATAATGATCAGCTCATAGTTTGACGTAGGCTGGACGATCCAAAGCCTTTCCCTGTTTTACGTTCAAGAAAATGTTGCGCAATTTGATGGGTTCGGAGTACTTGGAGAAGCGTTCTGGACATTCCAAGTCAAACCACACAATCTATGTGCACTCAAGTGTACATTTTCGACTTTGCACTTCATTTCTGGCACTTAATCCTTGACCGACTTCTCCTTGAGGCAGGTGAGAAAGTTTTCCTCGAGGAAGTTGCACTCAGTCCTATCTACCATCAGATATACTCTTCCTCCATGGGCGGTGCGTACTGGAGATCCATCTTGCTACTTGTGGTAAATTATATTGCAACCTGTATATCAACTCAACCATTAATATCTCATTGAAAGAGTTGTATCAATGATTTTAATATGTTAAGTTTCTTGAAGAGGCAATATTTTGTTTAAATTCAATTAATGTGGATAATCATGATTTATTTGTGCTGACGACACTCGTGTTGAGGGATGGATTATGTGCTTAGAACAGGCTTATAATCTCATCTAGCAATCTTTCCAATACCTCATCTTTGTCTGGTAATCTGTTTTGGAGTTGCAGGATATTTTTCTTCTCATCTTCAAGCATGCGACTTTGATCCTCTACAAGGTTGTATATTGCGTTAATAGTATTCGTTCGCTCATCGTAATTATCAGTCTATAGTCTTAGTTTCTTTTGAAATAAAGCTTTAGCCTCAAGATAGCGACCCCAATGTATGCAGTACTCGGCATAATTCTGGTAAATGACCGAGCGCTTAGCATTGTTGTTTTGGAAATCTTTTAGTTGCAATTCGTAGACCTAAAAGGCTGCATCAATCTCATTGACATGCTTACAGAGTGAGATGGCTAGATCTTTGGCAGCTGGATATTTTTTAATATCTAAAGCAACTAAGATATTCACCAATTTATCAACAACTTTAAGCTTCATTAAGAATAGATTGTCAAGTCTGAGTTAGAAATTGGAATTGGAGCCAAGGCTACTGATCATATCACTTTGATCACAAAGCAGTTTGAGTACTGCGATAAAGCTACGACCAGCCTTGACTTTGGCTCCTTGTTTCATGTAAATATCAGCTTTTACATAGCTGATGTTGATAAGGTGTCCATTGAATTAAAGCTCTTTTTCCATTTTGGTTTCATCAGTCTCAATAGAGGGTCTATAGTTATTCTTATACTAATTAAATAGCTGCTAGTATTCATCAATTCCAGAAATTGTTGTGAAAATACGAGTCATAAGCTCGCTAGTCATAGGCTTGATAAAATTTTAGACATATTCGTTAGCACTCTAGTTGAAGATGGTATTATTGCATCTATCCTTTAGATCTTGGCTGACCTGTGAAATCTTTTCGGGAGTAATTTCGTTAAATTTAGAGAATTAACGGAAACCTCTCTTAAGAATAAACTTGAGTCTTAACAACATCCTTTCCTACAAAGCACTTGTGCAGAAAGGCTTAATGCAATCAGTTAAATTTTAGAACATTTGAGAATAGTTGTTCATGTTTTATTGGAAGGAGGTTATCTAATCACTATTAGTATCAGCGACAACATAAATATTGAGCACGTTCTGGATTGATTACACCAAATTAGTGCGAGGATACTCTGCACGTATTTCCGGGGTAATTAAATCTTATGAATGGTATTTGTCGTTATTATCTAGAAAATTTTGGACAGTTTGGAAGACATTTTTAAAACAAAGCACACTATCCATGAAGTTATCGGGTAGATTTGCAAGAGGTTTGACCTTCACTACTGTTTTTCCTTATTATCCTTTTTATTCTGTTAATACTGTTTGTTTCCAGTTATCTTTCAGGGAACTGAGAAGGACCTTAAGAATAGAGGTAAAACCAGTGTATGTTTCTATGCGTTATTGGATGGCGTCAGTAAATGCTGTCTTTTCTGTTTATGGTTTCATGTCATTAAAGTCTGCCTCGAATGGAATGGAGATAAGTGATTGACCAAGTTATTGTTAAATATCATGAAGTTTCATAAATTTCCAGTTCATTGGTTCCAAGTGCTCAAACAAATCACATGGTCCAGGATTTTAATCATGCTTAGCACTTTAAAAAGCATGGAGACGATTTGCTTGAATCATACTTTTCACAAGCTCAGTCATTAGTTCCTTGTTTGGTAGTTTCAATTGGGGATTGTTTATTTTATTAATAACACCTTTAAGATAAGTTGAATGTATGTGTGGCATTCTTGACCGGGTGATCACCAATGAAATTGAGTCAAACAGCTGTTTTTTGATTTTTTAATCAAGAAGCTTTATCTTCCACATGTTGAGAAAACCTTGAAAAGTTTTAATAATGGAAGCACCTGTTGGATCAAAAAAAGCATGTTCGCTGAACACAATCAGAAACTTGAACTCCTTTCCTTTTTCAAAGACAGATTTTAAAAAGTAGGACACACCCATGACTCCGATGTAGTTTCGAGAGTCACCGAACCCAGCCATATCAACCAGGGAAGTTTCACTATCTAATTCAGCTGAATTTGGAATTAGGGTAACTGAAGTATATTCGCTGCCAAGTGCACCAGCAGATGGATCTAGGCCCACGGTTTTGTAATTGGCTTCAAATTAGTCACCCTCTCCAATCATTGGATGTTTCATCATCCAGTTAAAGGTGCAGGACTTTCCCACACGAGAAAGGCCTACCAGCATGATTAATTTTTCCTTCAATAAATCAATTTTGCGGTCTCCCCTTTCAAGGACAGTAAACATATTCTCCTTTGTTTCTTCACACATATTTTTGTGTATATCAAGTATTATAATCAAATCTTAAATTAATTGCACTTAAAAATAGTTGACTAAGATTTTATAATAAAAAATAATAACTAAATTTGTTATAAGTCTTGAAAATAATTGCAACTATTTCAAAGGGGATACTATTTTTATATTTAAAATGGGGATTTTAGTAGAATTGCTGCTGAGGTGATAATAAAAAATGTTGATAATTATTTATCTCGTCTTGCTACTGGCTTAAAAGGATGGTACTCACAAATTTAAATACTAAATCCCCAAAACTAGTTCCGACTAATTTTCGAAATAGTGTCAGTGATAAAATAATCATTTAATTGCGAGATTTATATCGATATTAAATCTAAATAGAGGTAGATGTGATCTTCATTCATCTTTGAGTCTAAATGTATCTAAATCTTGAATTCATCCTGTTAAATATATTGTTTGAAAAAGAATACTTTTTATATATAAAAAATTAGATGTTTTAGCGATCATTTCTAATTAATAAAGATGAATGTTCTTTGCTATTTCATGATAGAGAAAACATATTGGAATTGAATTATCTTAATTAAAATGCAATTCCAATAATTTAATTAAAAAAAATTGATCAAATAAATAAATCACTGTTGTTTCTTCAGTAGTCCGTAATATGTCAAATAATACATTTCCATTAGCGGGGTTAATATCAATTTATATCACCTCGGCTTAAACAATTATTTTATAAATCCCTCAATCAATTGCAATATATTAAGTTCTTTCTCAGTGGAACTCAGAGCAAATCTCCAATATTTTTTTAATTATTAGTTCCATGAAGAGTTAAGCTTTTTTTCTAAATTATTTATGATTAATATCAAGTCACCATCCAAGGTCAGAATTGATCCAAACAGTAATTCAGTCAATTTCTTGCTGCCTAAACAATGATTATAATATTTCAGAAAAACATCAACCATGTTGACTGATATTACTGAGATTAACAGCCCCAACTCTTCTCGCGTCCAAAGGACAGTCCAAACGCAAACGACTGAATTGTACGCTCTTCCCTATTCCAGTGGTATTCAAGTGGACCTCAATCAAAACCCAGAAAACCTCTAAAATCAACTGCGTTGCGATTAAAACGAGTAGATGCTGACGAGTAAGTTAGGCCCGTCTGCTCAGTAGCGTAAAAAGTTGAAAAAGAAATAATACAAGCGCAAAAAGAAGGAACAAGCGCAGGAGATGCAGCGTACTCCTCGAGATAGTCAGGTGAAGCGCGGCGACAGATCGGCAACATTGTACAGTAATTCTATGAGGGTACTGCTCGTTTCGAGGATTACGCGGACCGTATCGAAAGCTTAGTTGAACTGGTCTACAACAGTGATTTTAGGTAGTATTTGGATCAGCTGATCCGTATGCGAGTGGGGGTAGTAATTATTCTATACAGTACATACAAAAAGCTATATGGGAGTATACACAATCAATTCTCTATTAAAATCCATTCGAGCGTAGTTAGGATCATCTTTTCTATTCACAGATGGTCTAAGAGATATATAGTAAGTACCTGTAGATCGAGCAGGCAAGTCAGTAGATTTAGCAAGTGATAAATGTCTACCTGCGGATGGCCTATCAGTAAACAGGCAGTCAATAGTAAATTGTTTACAGTAACCTGGCAAATAACACCTTCAACTATCTTATCTAAACCGATGACACCCTCAAGGTAAGACTATTTTGATTTAGAATCTGCTGCACATATGTGATAGGAAGATCAGTGAGACCAAACAGTAAACAAGGAAGAAACTGCAGGAATTGCTGGCAATAATCGAAAGTTATGAACAGCCTGATGATGATTAGGATGAAGCTTCGACCAACTGCACGAACTGCCCACATGATTAGCCGCAAATGATCCACACAGAAGAGGATTTCTTCGCATAGAAGCCCAAACGAAAACGCAGAAAAATAAAGGAAAGCGAACTATTGGACAGCGAGGAAGCCATTCTTCGTAGGCTTGAAGATATGGTTATTCGAGAATAATAGCGAGTCACTTGCCGAGTCTCTGAAGAGTGGAGTCAGCACATCTCCCTAAAAAGCGTTAAATATCGCTGTTATGGGCATTGATCGAAAAATGAATGACAATCACTAGTTGAGTATATTCATGACGTAATCCTTGAGTTGTTGATGGCTGAGATATTCAAACTCTTTCTGTTAGGGCAGCGGTCTCTTAATGAACACTTGGCTGTACTAAGTGCAGTATTTATTCTTGTTGGGGTTTACTTTATACTTGGCCTATGGCTTGCAGCTTTCCTACTTTATTTGTTTACGAGGATTCGGGATAAAACTGTGATTATAGCTAGATTGTTTGGGCATATCCGCTAAGGTAAGAAAAATTTTGTGACTGAATAAAGATTGACCTACTTTTTATGGATAACGGGCTGGGAACGTTAAGCTGCTTCGGTTTTAGAACGAAAGTTGTGAGAGTAAGTGGTTGCTGTTGCTAATGGACCACCTCCCATCAGTCTAACTTCTGCTCTTTTGGCAGATACCGTGACTGGTTGACTGGCTTACTGATAATCTCGTTGATACGAAGTCTATGTGAAGTGAGGCGCGTCCACTCTTTGATATTTTTGCTTCTTTTCTGGTATTTTAATATCCTTCTGTTCTTTTTTCTTGAAGTCCATCTTTATGATTGCTAATTTACATGGTAAGTAGACCAATACCCGGCTACTTGCTAGTTTGGAAGTTTCATGAGACTAGCAGTCTTATTTCTCTGAGGGGTACTTTCACTGAAGTTATATGATTTGTTGGTTGACCCAAACCTTTGATTGTATTCTGAATGCCCCGTTTTTGAGGGCATTTTATGACTGTATTTACTCGGCTTTGGCACATCTGATATTTTAACTACTTTAGACATGAACTTACTTCTTTCAATCAAATATTGTTCATTGATATCGATCAATTTTTTCAGAGTAGACTCTTCATTGGCCCTTCCGTCAGTCTATGGATTTACTAAGGACATTTCGATCTGGTTTGGTAAATTATTCTCTTCCTTTTTGGGTGTCCTCGTGAATTGAGCTTATTTTTAGTATTATTTGGATAGTGAACCCTTAATCTCCGATTTGGTGTTGAGCATGGCCCTTCTAAATTTTATTGAGATTAATAAATATAAACAACCGACACTAAACTATTCTTTTCTCGATAACTATCCCCAAATAATTTATTTTTCCGATCTTGATCAAATCAATTACTGAATTATTGCAACTGAAGATATAATATCAATCTCAAATAAGCGGCATGGATTCTGATGAAGACGATTTTTAAATTAAACAGCCACATAAACGCAAGAATAATAGCAGTAGCGACGAAGATGACGAAGACATGCACAAGAGTGACTCTTAATCTGAGAAATCTGAGCAATGTATATCTGCTCTAATATAGCTGAAGAGAACTCTGTGGCTGATCTGTAGCTCAATGACAAGCAAAGATTGTAGTATTAACTACTGCATGCAATCATCTAAAAATAAAAGTCAACGCCCTACCAGTGTAAGCATCTACCCATCTAGAGTAGATTACCCGGGAGATTATCAATAAACTCAATGATCTGAATGCTGCTTCTTTGGGCAAAGTTGGTGAAGAATTGGTCAATATTAAAATTCAGGAGTTGGCATTGAATAAATTGTTAGTGCTAAACTACGGCAAATCAGAATTTAGACTTGTCATAGCCCACTATCATCTTGGAGAAGCCTATCTCAACTACGATTGCCTCGAACAGGCCATCGAGCACATATCAGTCTCATTGCATAAAAACTAGAAACTTATGGACGAACTTCCAAAATCGTAGTTATTGCAAATTGATATGCAGATTGTTTTGGCAGAAGCCTTTATGGCGCAGGGAAACTACGACGAAGCAATTGATGTGTTGGGTCAGGCTCGCAATTTGGAGTAACGCTACAATGATTATGTCAAACAGAATTTGCGTGGAGAAGAAAAAGATATGGTGAAGAATGTAAAGGCTCTTGTGCTTAAAGCTCAGTGCCTAAGTCGACAAAAAAACTTTGATGAAGCACTGGAGGTCATCGAAGAGGTGGTTGTGCACACACGGGCGAAGAAGATGGGAAAAATATAATATGCCTTCGCCCTAGTCGATAAGGCTAACATCTTGGGCGAGATGGGGACCACTGAAAAATATCAAAAGGCCATTGAATATCAGGAGGAAGCCATCAGTACCAATACCAATATATAGATATATTAGTGGATTAAAACTACCATAAGCCTGAAGAGGTGGCAGAACTTTATTCCACTCTCGCAGGATACTTTGAGAAGACAGGTAATGCTGAGAGTGCACTCACTTGCATCCAAAAGGTGAGGACTCTTTATGAAGATATATATACTCCAGATGATAGAAGAGTTATTAAGACCAGAAGAAGAATTGCTACTGCGCTATTAAAAGGTTAAAGATACAAAGAAGCAGTTGCAGAACTATTAGAGATCGCCAAATTAGAAGAGAAGGTTTTTGGCTAGACTTTGCAATTAGCTCGAACTTTAAAATTATTGGGGACTGTGTACATTAGCCTTGAAATTGGTGATGCAAGAGTGTATCTTAAGAGGGCTATGGGGATTTTTGCAGCTTTAGGTAATAAAAAGCAGGCTCAAGAAATTAAATAAAAACTAAAAAATCTGTTAGTGGATAATACAGGAGAAGGGGATCTTAATGTTATCAGCGAGCAGGATATATGAAGTTAAATTGATCTATTGCCACGATTTAAGTAATATTATTTGCAATTTTAATCAAATTATCAGTATTATAAATACTATAAGATAGAAGACAGTTGGAAAAATAAGGAGTACAGTATCATTTCGATTAAATGCTAATCATCGAGTCAGGATTTTCCTATAAGAATTTGTTTTCTGATGGATAGGCTGTTTCCTCTCCATAACATTTATTTTTTGTTAACACTCACTTTTTCTCCAACAAATACACCAACTGTTTCACTTTATAAAATATTTATGAGGCGGCACTCTTAAAAGAATTGAGTTTTGTTACCTTCCATCAATATCTGTAAACAATCTTTCCTCCTCTAAATATGATATTTGCTGACATCAGGAAATGTGTTTTTCCTTGGTCTGAAGTCTTTATTTCTATCCTCTTCTAATAACTTTATCATATAATCTGACTGTGAGCCATCATTTACTATCCTTTAGAATTTAGAATTGACATTTCTAATACTCTTTTCTCTATAACGACAGCAGTAATTCATTTTTTTTAAGGCAGAAGTTTTATTTGCATTATATTATAATTTCCTTTTGCTAATCTTGAACTTATAAATTTATTTTTCTTTGCTTTAATCAGTCATCTCTGTTTTTTTGTAATGTTAGCCATTTTCCTCACTTGAGCTTTTAATAGAGTTGATATTGACTTATTCACAGGTTGTTATTTCATCTGTCGATTTCTTAGATTTCGATATTTTGGTAGAACTATTTTTATTTAACTTCGGAATAGAGAAGCGAGGATCAACAGCTGAAGAATTTTTGGGAGAATCAAAGATAACATGCTTTTTTACCTCATTAAACGTGTTGCCATCATCATCATATTGAAAGCTCTTGATTTCTTCCATCTCTAAAGATGCAGCTCTGTTTTAAAAAGATGGAATCTCCAAGAAGATATTATCCTTTTAAGAGATTGGCTAGACAGGTTCTGTAGAGATTGTAGCTTTTTCTTACATTTTTGCGTAATGTTTGCGGTATTTCTTGATAATAGCTTAATTAAGTTTGTTTCTCTTTTTCAAAGCACACAGAACATCAGCAAATTGATTTTCCTTCTTGTTTGGACTGATTCTCTAAGATTTGGAAGAATATATTTGATCGGTTTCTAAAACACGGAGGAGCATATACACTATAATAATGCAAAAATTAATCTAATAACTTAAATTTAGATAATTGCAATAAACTCATAATTCAATTACCACCATATTTATGCAGTGACTTATATTTGCTATAATTATTTGTATGCATCAAACTTATCCACAGTCTATTATAGTCGCCTTTGATTTAGGCTCACCAGTCTCAGTTCCTAAAGTGTGAAGCAAATCCACTATCTCAGTTCCCTCGATTACTTTACCGAAAACTGTATGCTTTCCATTCAACCAGGGAGCAGCTTTGAAGGTGATGAAAAATTGAGAGCCATTAGTGTGGGGTCCAGCATTAGCCATGGATAATAGATATGGGGCGTTATGCTGTAAAGTGAAATTTTCGTCTGAGAAAACCTTTCCATAAATGGACTTGCCACCAGTGCCGTTGAATTTAGTAAAATCACCACCTTGAGCCATGAAGTTTGGTATTATCCTGTGGAAATGAGAGTCCTTGTAGCCGAAGCCTTTTGAGTGAGTGCATAGCGCTCTGAAGTTTGCTGCTGTTTTGGGTACTACCTTGTCGAAGAGCTAGAAGACCACCTTGCCCTCTTTGCCGGCTCCGAAGTCAATCTTAAAGAAGACGTTCTTCAATAGACTCATCTCTTAAATTAATTATGATCAATATTAATTAAATATCTTTATTTTCACCAAGCAATTTTACATGAAGAGTCTTTTTTAAAATTCAGAAAAAATCATAGATCGAGGTGAGTCCTATTTAATTAACGAATAAAAACTGAAATACAAAAGATGCGACAGTATTGCTTCACCTGAAACCGCTGAAGATTATATATGAATTTTCTGAGCTTAAAAATGGCAGACAGCCAAAAATTCTTCACTACTGATGCTTATCACATCTTTCAACTTTATTAGCTTTTTTGCTTTATATATGATCTTTGATAACTTATTTTTTAATTAACATATAATTTTAATTAACTGATAATAGTGAATGATAATAAATTGGAAGATCTACTATATCTTGCTTTGATGAATATCAATCATGGCTGACTGGGAAATTTTGAATTTAAAGAGTCAATCTAAATGCTCTAAGCTGGATATGAATTCCTCATTACAGTCCTTAGGGAATATTAATCAGATCTTGCAATTTAATAATTTATGATGTTAGTGCTAATTCCCTAATTATTTGAAAATTGGTGTCTGATAAGTCTCCACTCTTAATTTTTACAGTTCCTATATCACTTAGGGTATTGTTTTATAACCTAAAATCATTGAGACGAATTTCCTTGTTGATTTATCCTTTTTTATCGGATTATAGTTTATAAAAAATAAATAAAGATATATTTTTTCTCCATGGACAGGCAAAATAATGTTAGAGAGGCACAAAGGATCACAATGAACCTGGGAGAAGTGGATTCAATAAATATTTCCGAAAAGAGGAAGAAAAAATAGATGTTTCCTCTTCAATTACTGTCTACTATTTCTCTCAATAAAAATGATCCTAACCAATAGTTTTATAGGTAAATGAAAAGGATTACATCAATGCAGCTAACATAGATCAAAATGGGCTGGTATATTGCTCCTCTCTCACGCTCTCAATAAGATATGACTCTTTCATGTTTTAGCCTCCTTGAAACTTAAATAAACTTTCCTTTAAAACTTTTTTTACTAAACTCCAATTACGAGGGCAATTCGCCTTATCGTGGATAAAATTCAAAATATTTATGGATGTAAACTGAACTGACGTTGTCTGGCATAACTTAAAATGAATAACTCTAAAATATGGAGTTGGTTATTTACAAAATGTGCTTTGACAAAATACTGCCACTTTTTAAAATGTTTATTGAAACGTATCTTTCCTGGAAATATATGCTACGCAAGAAATCAGATGACAAATCCTTGCTTGATATATTTACGGATAAAGTGATTTATCCTTTAAAAAACATAGTGGATAATGCTGGCAAAAGAAATCGAAAGGGATATGAGAATAAAGTTGAATGATTTGTTATTTGATTTGCTTCAATAAAATTCATTAAGATTAACATTTAATTATCAGATGCTTATTCTTATCAAATAATTCGATATTAAATGAATTTATTAACTGTAAAAAAGATCAAATGTGATGAGAATTGCATAAACTCAAAGAAATAAAAATACAACTATTCAGGAGAGAAGAAGGTGGAGGTATGTTTTTAACTCGGAAGCAGTGAAAAAATATGAAGTTAAGATAAAATTTAAATATTCAATCAATTTTGCCATGACTAAAGATTTCCATCTTTGTATTGATATTGCAATAATTTCAGATCATATATCATATCTGTAAAGAAGTAATATTAATCTTCCACAAGCATTTAGAATATCTGCAAGCATGCACTGACATTTTATTTTAAATAAAGAGGAGCTGTGTTAAATATCAATAATACTCAATACAGAAGCAAAAGATTTATATTGATATTTTGATTCAAACTCACTTTAAATTTAAAGGCAAACTAATCATTCATTTCATGTTTTGACGAAGTTAAACTCAAGAGGATACTCCAGCTACTCCTCAACCTAGTGATTATGCTCCACTTCCATTTCTCCCTTTTTAAATTCATCCTTCGCTATTTTGGCTTGTTCAGTCATTTCCTTTTTAATCTCCGCGTTTTTCTTCTCAATGATGCGCCCCCAGTATCTGTTGATATTTTTAGATATCCATGCTTCGATTTCGACACGAGGCACTCCTTGCATTCCGAATATTTTTAGAGTGATACTATCGCGACCAATTGTTGCGTTCGGTACTCGCTCTATATTTTCATTGTGCTGAGTTTTGGCATGAGTGAGCATAGAATCAATTGAAGAAAATTTCTTAGGGCATCTTGGACAACTAAAGTGCTTGGCCTTTTGATGATGATGTAGGATAACTTCGTTTTTGTATGACTTTTAGCAGTAAAAGCAGAATGGCCTCATACAACTTAAATCACGTTGCTTTCGTCCCATCTATCAATTATATAACTCTTATAAGCGGTTCGTTTTTAAGATCAAAATCGTATATACGAAATATATTTATATTAATTAGTAGTATGTGGCTGTCAAATATCTTTAGAAGAAGGGTTTAAGCACGATTATCTCATGAATAATCATACTACTGCCCTCTGTTAGCCTATCATGCGTTTCATGTTTTCTGATTATGATCTCAAAGCAGAGATCAAACTATTAACTTCTGTCCTTTATTATCCCTCCAATATTGGATTCCATTTTCCACTCGCTTTTTCAATGCTTCGAGCGCTTCATTTAGGAATATATACCTAAATTTTAGCGCTTATTATCGAATATAAGCATGAATATTACGAAGAGATTCATTTTGCTTAATTGCTATCTCTAGAGTATCTCCTCTGGCCTAATCCTCTAATTATTAAAGCTGTTCTTCTTAACCTTACATTTATTACTTAGAGGATAGCCTATTTTATGACTGATGCTCCTATGATGGATTTTTCTTTTTTTATTAGACAAACTCTTCCTTTGGTGTTTCCACTTTTATTTTCTCGTGTTACAAAGCTAAGCTAACAGATCGAACTGATTATTCGCTTTCCTCCTTCATAATTTTCTGATTTTCTCCTTATTCATAATTATATTTATCTATCACTCCTTCCTCGATTTTTTTCTTTTTTTCCGGTTTTCTTTTGATTGTTGCCAGCACCACAATTTTATCATGAGATTCCATATCTCCTCTCTTAAATGAATCATGGCCAAAGTAATGATAACTGTTATGATACTTTTCCTTTTGCTTGTGAAACCCATACATGTTGAGCTGTATAAACTCTGCAGTACCTGTCTTACAAAGGAGGTATATTTTTGATGTTTAAAATACTGAGGAAGTATTTCTTTCTCGAATAATTCCAAATTTTTAATAATGAATCCGTTGCCTACATCAGCCCAACAAACGATTGTCTTTAACTATTAACGCTAATTGATATGAAACATACCTCTAGCATTTGATAAGTATTTCTAAGAAAGGCAGGGGTGTTCTTTTTCTTCTCATTTTTTTCGAGTTTATTCATCCTTAGGTTGCTTTTAAAGTATTTAAGTTATAAATAGTTATAAGTAAGCTAAGAATTTAAATTAATTAATGAAATCAACAATATTTTACTTTATGCTGAATTTATAAAATGAATTTGTAAGATAATAGGAAAAAATATTATTAAGACTTTGTAGTCGGGATTATGTATTCATCAGAAATGGTATAAAAATATTAATAAAATTATCAATTTTTTTTATATCTTACAATTCTTTTTGGCCTTAGATTATTTTATAAAAATCAATGAGCAGCGCTTTTATGAATAATGCTTTCCAGAAATGGGCCAAGGGACCATCCAAAGGCAACTTCCTCTTATGGGGCCTGCTTGCTCTCGGCGGAGTGGCAGCTCTTGACTCCTACTACTATGGTATATCTATCCTAAATTAGTCGATGTTGGACATTATGCAATCAAATTCAACAAGATATTCGGTCTCGGAAAGCAGGTCTATCGTGAAGGTTTTAACCTAAAGATCCCCTTTATTGAAAATCAAATCATCTACAACGTTCAAACCAGAGAAAACTAAATTTTTGCAGAGACAGCCAACAGAGATATGCAAAGTATTAAGCTATCAGTGAGAGTTTTATTCCATCCAGAAGTCTCTAAACTGGATGTAATTTATACCAACCTTGGAAAGAATTATTAACAGAAAGTCCTACCTGCACTCTGCAATTAAATTCTGAGAACAGTAGTTGCTCAGTTTTCAGCTGCTCAGCTTTTAAGTCAGCGAGATCAAGTTTCGGAAAGGATTAAACATCTTCTCTCGGAGAGAGCAGCTCACTTCAATATTATCATAGATAACTTAGCCATCACCGATCTCACCTTTGGAAAAGACTATCTTGAAGCTATTGAGGGTAAAATATAAGTTATTTAGGCAAGCAGGTGGCGCAGCAGGAGGCTGAAAGAGCTAAATATGAGGTTGATCAGGCTAAAGAAGCCAAAAAAAGTACAATCATTAAGGCTGAGGCTTCAGCGAAGTCAATTGAACTAGTTGGGCAGGCTTCCAAAAACAATCCATGTAATTATATTTGAATGCAGCCTATTTGGACGTCAGAAAAATTGAGTACACCTAAAAAATCGCCTTGATCCTTGCGGAGACAAGAAACAAAGTGATGTTGAACAATGAGATTCTGAACATGTATCTTCCGCGAACTGTGATGACTCCTGATCATGCCCATAAATGAAGAAATGATTTATGAATAAATCATTCTTTATCATTAAATGAAACCAACCCTCTAATACAAATAATATTTTTTCATAAAATTCATAAGTAAGTGTATTTCATAAATTTGTATCCATTAGAATATCTTCTTCTTTTCTTGAAGAGATAGTAATCTTATTAGGAAGCTTGATTAGCTAAATTCTTATGATTTTGGTCATTATTTATAAGAATAGAAATATAAAAGGATCAAACCTGAGATTATAGTCTGCTGAAATAATCATCCAAATCTTACTCCTATTCTTATTTATCATCATCTGTATGTTAGTCTTACCTTATAGTCATTGATGTCATCACCTACTCAATTTTCAATGGTAATCCTTTTTCATTCAACTTGTTTGGCTATTCCACTTTAGTATCAAAAGACGAGGGGGACTACGGCAAGACTGCTTCCTTTGGTGGAACTATTAACGGTTTAAGCTACACTTTAACATCAAAATGTAAGAGCAATTATGGCGCGACTGCTTATTCTATTTTTATCTCCTAAGTTGGAACTATTAACGGCTCCACTTTAGTATCAAAAATATCAAAAGGTAAGGGTAATGGTAATTATGTCACAATTCTTTATTCTATTTTCGTTTGCTAATTTGGAACTATGAACGGTTCAATTTCTACTTTAATCGGTTCTATAATAGGCATTATTATAGTCTACTAAATCTTCAAAATATTTGGAAGTATTTTCTGCTCAATGTTCGGTACTCCTTCTCCAGAAAGTAAATCTATATTTTCCTATTTTCTCAATTGCTTTTTCTTTCTGAGTTCAGCTGCTTTTTCGGTCAATAACGCTAGTTTTGATTTTTACGTCTATTCTTAAAACATTAGATCAACAAATGTGGTACGCTCAGGATCAAGGGCGCAATGCACTGAAAGATCAATATCTTGTTGCTGTATGCGAGCAAAGAGTTGAAATATAAAATTGGTGTTGAGCTGTATCCTTAAGATACTATAGATCTTCTTGTTCCAGGAATACTTAATCACGAGTAGAAACTCGTCGCTGATCACTAAGTGCTTGCCATGTTGCTGAAAATTAATGCCAATGCAGTCCCCTTCGATCACAGCCTCAGGAAAATTGCCTTTAAACAATACTGACTCTTAATTACGTACCTCAATTACTACTTTCAACTAAGATATTCCACTTTTCTTTTAATTTTCTTCTTGAATCTTTATCCTTGGGGCGTTGGTGATGATTATCTTTTGTAGTTTTAGCCGCCATGGATTGATAAACTACGGATTATTATGATAGTTCATGACGTTTTTGAATAGTCTGTGATGGTTTTTGTAAGAAGAAGATATCCCCTGTTTATTGTCCTATAATTGCATTTGCAAGCATTTGTTCACGTAGAGTATGGCTTCACTAATATCCTGAACCTATACTGCTCCAGTTTTAAAAATATAAGCACTCAGAAATACTGCACTTCGAACCTTACTGTCCTGACAATGGACATACACATGATGAGAAGGGTTAGCTGAAATGAACTATTGTATTTTGCCGATAGCATGCACTAACTCATAGAAGGGAATGTTTGAGTAATATTCATAGTAAAGATAGTGTATTTCTCCAAAGGGAGCTTTTTCCTTCATCGCAGTTTCAAATCTGTCTTAATAGCGATATTCACTAATGTTCCAGATCTGATAAGGAGAGAAAGTAATGTGCTGTACCAGCTGTTCGACGTTGTTTTCCTGCGGGTAGTCGATGTGAAATAATTGAGGAATTATTTATGTGATGGCAAGTTTGTTCATGACTTTATCTTTAAGTTTGTTGTAGTTTTCGGTTACGGCTGAGACAATGTTGACTGATTTTAGTTTGGAGAACATTGAATTAAAAGAACCCAGCATTTGCATTGACCAATTATAATTATTCAGATTCTACAAACTAATTAATTAAGGAGAAAAGATGAAAGAAGAAGATTTAAAATAATTAAATATTACGATGTTGTGTTGTTTAATTGTTGTAATAAATTTATTCTTAACAGTATAAATGAGCAGTAATACTGATAGATGAAAACAATCCAGAATTTAAAATTTACTTTTTTAATCTCAATTTATATTGATTGTTGAGCCCCTCTAAGAATAATCACTAATGATACTACTTCTACTTATTTAATAATTGTAATTTGAGCAGCATTTATGTCATCAAACATCACAATTAAACACATTGGTTAAAATCCATTGGGATTTAATGTCGGCAGATAGGGCATGTTGCGCTCACTTTCGTCCATTCTCGCAGGCACCCTGCATGAAATACATGCTAATTTGAACATTATAGCACAAATACTTTATCCTTCTCAGCGATGCTTTGGAAGCAGATGCTGCATTAACTACCGCCTGCAATAATATTGTCAGACGAAGTTGTTTCTACCTCTGGTAACTTTATTTAGAACGGATTGGAAAAGAATGTCCTTGCAGTCGATATACATTTACATATTCTGTACACACAAGACAGAATACCAGTTAGTGAAGCAAAAAAATAGAACAAAAGTACAATCTTTTCGGTCATCTAAACTGATAAAAATTTATAAATTGAATAGATAGGCGGAAACCAGTTAATTACAGAACTAAGACCATAACATCCTTTAATCCACATTGCTTTGTTTTGTAGCGATTGATTAAGTGCAACTTTAGCTTAAAGAATGTATCCGGATTTTTGTATTTGGTTAAGAGCAGATTCAAATATTTTATTTCTAGCGATGAAAACATTGGGGCTGACACACTGGTCGATTGATTTGAAATTAATAGTTGGCTAGTCAACAAGGGCGTGGCTAGTCTCATTTGCTAGCATCATAAACAGATTTGAGTTCCCATATATTTGGCAAATTTAAGCCAAATGAATAAACAGAAGAAATGAATTGGCGATAAAGCGTAATACGAATGCATATCTGACAACAGAGTATGTCTGCTCGCTAACTGAACAGTAATCAATTATGATGATGAGAGCTAAGAATTCCAATGATGCAAAAAAATGGAAAGCAGCAGTGTTTTGATGCTATTTTTTTGCAGATTTGAATGCTTTGTAGAAAGCTATATCAGACTTGTACTTCAGCTAAGTCATGAATAAATTTATTTTCAATGGATACGATTATAATTTATACAATATAATACAGTTCTATCTACCTTGAATGTTCTTGTCTTCGGCTAGGCTGTTGGACAAAAATAATCAGGCTAAACGATAAGAAAATATGTTATGGACATAGAGAAATTAACGTGCTTGTAAAAACTTGGGAGAAATTTAGAAATATTACTCGATCCTTTTTTTGCTGTGATATGAAACAAAAATGGCAAATCTGTAAAAAAACATGAGAGGTGAATAAAAAATATATGTCAATGGCCACTATGTATCAAAGAGAGGAAGTTGACTCAGTTCTCCATCATTTATAGATTTAAATTTATCTAAATAGCAATATTCGCTAATGTTCTATATCATAATACGAATAAACAATGTAAGAGTAGTGAGACAATGTAAAGTTAATATGAAATTAAATTAGTATGGTTTTGCCTAAGTAGGCAAATAACTGGTTAGTATTTGAAATGCCATAAATAAAATGATGAATAAATTCAATTATGTAAATAATTATTGCGGATATAAATTTGCTATTTCACTTGCCGAAGGAAACTAATTTGAAAACAGAATTTATACATTTATACTGTGATTGAATATGACATTTAGGCAGTCTTAAAAAGTTAATCAACTCAATAATAAATATCCAAGATGGGATACATACTCTCCTTCGTTAAAATAGTAATATGGTTCAGTCTATCTATCATCCTCTATGAAGTTGTTGTCGCCAACTATCCGTACATTTCCCAAGCGGGCACAGATGTAACAGTCTCGCATATTATTGATACTTCGGTTCTAACGGTTCAAGCATCGCTCGTTGAAATAGCTGAATTGAAGCCTATGAACTTAAAATCGATCAGTCTAGCTGTCTGGATCTTCAACTATCGATTCTACTATATTGTGATAACCGTTGTGCTACTAATCCTATACTATAAATTTAAGAAAGATCAGCTTGTCCAACCCACGGTGACTAAAAAACATAAACAATCGCCAGGGGAGTACGAGATTAATAAGCAAAAACTGACAGAAAAATCTTTAAAGGAGCTTGACGAGCAGATGATGAGATATTATTAAAATAAGGAAAGGTTTGGTTCCCCAAAATTATCTCAATAAAATGAAGAAATGGCGAGGTAGCTGTAGGATATGACAAATACTTTATACCCTGATGAGTAATGATTTCATTTGGCATTATTTTAATATCGATTCAATAGGAAACAGTTTAATTCAGTTTTAAATAAACATCAGTCAAAGGTATGCAATCTATCTGGAGCGATAGGGATCTATTATTGGCGCAAATGAGCCATGATATAGAGGAGTATGATTAGGGTTTGAATTATTCTTGCTTTCACTGGATGTCAGAGTTTTGCAGGATTAATGCAAAATCACAACTTATTTTTGTTGAACGTTAAGCTTACTCGCTTGATTTTTGACTTCCACCGAGTCAGGGCGAGTCTATTTTCGAATTAGCCCCTTATTCCTATTTCTGTCCTCTCTGGAGTTGTGTGAGCATCCCATATAAAATAAAACAATAATAAATTACCCAAACAGATAGGTTAAAAGTTCATTTCAGTAACAAATTCAGTAAAAATAATATTATTGAAATCATTATCAGCATTTGAATGCTTTGCTATCATATTGTCTCTAAGCTCGCCTTAACAATTAAAAGATTGATTTTTTATTATCTTATTAATATTTTGACAAGCCAATCCAAGGTGATCTTTATACTTAATTAAATTTTAAAGTTCATGGCAAGGTCATCCATAAAATTCACATTATATTAAAATATTACTTCTCTATCTAAACCAATTCATTTTTATATAAATTTTTCTCAATAATTTGTTTTCTCATCTATTAAAACCTATGTGATTTAGAGAATGCCCTTTTTTACTGTCTTCCCGAGCCCATGATTTTTGTTATCAAATGATTTGAAAACAATAATTAGTGGATGAACATATCACACTCCATTAAGCGATGAACTTATGAGCCTTTAATCCATCCTTTCTAAGATGAAACTCTTAGATCGCAATTAATTTTCTAAATGTAAAAGTATTTTAGTCCTAATTTATCAGCAGAGATAAATGATTAAATTCACAGATATATTTATTACAAAGTGTTGTTGGCTTAGTAATACCCGTTAAAGAAGATAATCAATATTTTGTTTTTGCCAATATTCTAACTTAGATTTTCTTCAACCGCTAATAGCTTTAAAAATTAAAGCTGCAAGTTGTTTTTAAAAGAGTTAATTTTTAATATTAAATAAATTATAAAAATCGAATGATTCAACAAACAATAAACTGAGACTCAAATAGAGATTAATTTATCTATTTATTTATAGGTTTATCCAATCATCAAGCTACAAAAACTTCCTATTAATAGAAAAAATTGATTAAAATTGATTTAAATTGCATATTTATTTATGATATTGTCTGAACAAAACATAAAATAAATAAAATGAATAGTAATTCTCAATAAATATTGAATATTAAGAACATACATAGAACATATTTTAAGGCTTGCTAAAGTAATAATCTATTTATCAATACGGATTCTAAATATTGTATTTTAAGGTTAAATTTGTATTTTTAATTGATTCTTGTACGATAATTTATCTATCTAAAATGTTACAAATGAAGTAATTTATGCATAAAATTATACAAACAAAAAATACAATTTAATTTAGTTATAATTTATCTTGGATCTAATCTTAACTTAAAAAAATATTTATCAACAAACTGAAGTTTTATGTTAGTTTCTCCTCCAACAAATTTGATATTTTGATCAAAGTAAATTAATTTTATAGTCATAATTAACACTTGCATCTACTCATTGAGTCTTTGTTTTACACGAATATTAATCCAGAATATTTTTATCATACATTAAAAAATATTTTTTACAATTTCCTATTATGCAAGATCATAAAAGAATATGCATCTTTGGCAGTGCTAATGCTGACTACTTCCTGTATGTCAAAAAAATTCCAGCTAAAGGAGAAACTATCCAGTCACTGAGGTACATGACCGCCAATGGAGGGAAGGGCGCTAATCAGGCAGTAGCAGTCGGACAACTTGCAGGTAGTAGCACATTTATTGGGCAAGCTGGCAATGATGATGCTATGATAAGGCTTAAGAAATAAATGGAAAAAGCGAAAGTTAACTTAAGATGGAAAATTTTATAAACAGTGCCCACAGGCATGGCCTACATCTACGTTGATGAGGAGGGATAAAATTCCATTGTGATTCATGGAGGTGCCAACATGTAATTCTCAAATCTGGAAGACATCGATTAAGATTTTAAAAAGGCAATTGATGAGTCACATTATCTTCTTCTTCAAAAAGAAATTCCAATGAAATTAAATTAAATTGCAGCCAAATATGCTCATAGTAGAGGAAAAATAGTTATCCTTGACTGTGGAGGTAGAGACGATCCTATTTCTAATTAACTGCTCGATAACATTACCTACATATCGCCCAATGAAACAGAACTCGAAAGGTTGGATGAGACCATTAAAATTTAAAGAAATCAGCCGCTGGAATCCATTGTGGCTGAGGTTAGGTAGAAAATTATAAAAAGACATCCTAATTTAAGAATTTTACTAAAATTAGGAAACAAGGGTTCAGCTATTATCACTCCACATGTAGAAGTGAAAGGAGAAGTCGTAACTGCTATTAACCCACAGGTATTAAAGGATTATAAGATTATTGATACTGTTGGCGCTGGAGATTGCTTTACTGGGGCTTTCGTCGTTCGTCATTCATAACTTGATTGGTCAGATCCACACAAATGTGCAGCAAACTATCGCGATGCCATGTAATTCGGCAACAGCTCTGCTTTTCTCTGTATCACTAAATAGGGAGCAATGCCTTCAATGCCTTCGAGATCTGAGGTCGATGCATTCATTCAAAAATACAACATCCAATGATAAATACTGAGAATTAATTCATATCATGTTCAAAGAAATCACATTAAAGCTATTTTGCTATATTTTAATAATCCTTAGAATTCAGCTAAGTCGGTATTAATTTTGGTCGTGTTTGACTTCGAGAGACGGAAAGCTCTTTTGGATTTAATACCGCTTCGATTATGATTAAGAGGAGAACCATAAAGGTAGGGTTTTACTTAGGTCTATTTGCGAGAAGAAAATGACATGCTTTCATATTCTGATAATTTATTTTATCGAAGAAAGCGAAAGGTGAGATTTGTTTGTACCTAAGCATTCATAGTTAAAGCTACTCTCACTTTAGCTAACCCAATATCTTGAGCAAATGTCTCTCCAAAAATCCTTAATTTATTCATCAAATATGTTTTTCTTGTTGACTCTATTCCATTAATTTTTCCTAATGAAAGAGAATATTTTTATCTTTACCTTGTGTCTTTTGACTCTAAAAATGATCGTTAATGCTTTTTCTTAAGATTAATGTGTATTTTATTGTATAGGCGGTAGTCTTCTTCGACAAAAGCAACGTCTGTTTGCTGTTATTTGTTTAATTATTTTTTATCACAGTCTTGCCCACGTTAAATATTTTATGTTTTAGTTCCTTTTTAATTTGCATTGTTATCTTTTAACCTAGCCTTTTCTTCGATTTGAGTAGTCTTTTTGGCTTCATCATCCGACCCTATTTCTATTTTGGATAACCGAGGTTCTATCCTTCTGAGCTAGCGCCTGATTTCCTTAAGATAAACACTTTCCTTCATTGATTTTTCTTCCTTGTAAATTTCAAGATAGGTTTTGTATAATCCCAGAATCAAACTTTTCGCAAGCTCTAGATAATTTTCTTTTAAAAAGGCTTGCTTTTTACCCTTAATCACATTATAATTACATTTTTAGAGCTTCCAAAAAGAGAAACTTCATAGGTATACACTGACCCAGTTTCTTTTATCATATTTCCTAAAACTACTCTGGCCGTTTTTGATTTTTACTTCTATTCGTCAGTAAAGCTACAACTAGCAAAATCAATCAATGGTTCAAGCTTGGATGTGATGAAGGGAAACAACATATTATATTTGCCAAATGTATTACCGTAGAAAAAACTATTCATTCTAAATCTAAAACATTTTACTTTGTGCTGTGGCCATGAAGATCGAGGATTACTTCTATTGGTTCCTTTTTCATTATCTTCCTGAGTTAATTTTTAATGTAGTATATCTATGGTAACATTTTTGATTATTATTGATGCCAGTTACGATTGAGATCATAGCCATAAAGGTTACATCTATAATTACCTAGAGTAACTCCATCGACATTCACCATCGGAATTATATAGAAATTGTATTTAGAGAGCAGAAACTCATTTTATTGAGTATGAACCAGTAGTTCCTAAATAATATACTGGATAATAAACGACGATGATGTTTCACCTGCATGTTGTCTTCCCAGTATCACTATTGCTTTCTTTTGTGTTTTGCCTAGACTTTCATTAGAAATATGCAGCATAGTCACTATCTTTTTGAGAGGAGTTGCTCCTAAATACTTGACTCGTAACTAACTTTTATCGGGGGCTGAGTACCTTGGAGTTGTCCAGCTCCTTGATAAAATTATTAAAGTTATCATAGGTATAGGGATAAGCGTAGCAAAATTGGACCGTATCGTTATCAAATACAAAATCGTATTTAAAGCTCAACGTTTTATAGTATTTTGCCTTGCGACCTTCCATTTGTATTTGATTGGTGAAATATTGAATATTGTGGCAACTTCTCTTCCAATTTTTGTCAAACACTAAGGATTTAGTCATTGGCTTCATGCCTTCCCCATAGAGTGATTATTTTTTATACTTTATCAGATTAAATTTACGAAATTAATAATTCGTAGCTTGATGGGGCCTCTCCTTTTGCGATTACTGATTATAAAATTAAACCATTGTGTATACCCTCCTGTATTTGTATCGTTTTGCATGACCAAGTCGTATTCATCATCATTGACCTTACTCAGAAATTAATTACTTTGAACACAGCAAACAAATTTGCACCTTAGTAGTTTGAGTTAAAATGTATATCGTTTTCCACCAATTGTCCGCCATATTGGAATATATCCTTCTCATATTTTTCAAAAAATTGGCTGCTGTAAAAGTTTAAGTTATTTCTAGAAGTATTCAACTGCTTCCACTTCATGAAAATAAGGTCTTTTTACCGATAAGTATTGAAAAGAGTGAACTCATTGTCCTTAGTTTCGCTATCTTCATCACTATTTTAATCTTGGAGAAATTCAATTGGTGGAGCTAAAGGGGTCTCCTATTGATAGGCTTTGTTGATGATAGGATTTGGTGGTTCTACATACTTCCTAACAGCCGCATAGAGTAGTTAATTTATTTCGTCACTCATTTAATAACTAAATAAAATATTCAATAAAGGATGGCAGTTCTGCATAAATGATAAAAGATGGCTAAAGTTATCATCTGAATCTTCTGTTATAAAGAAATGTGTTCACTGTTTCAAATTAACAGTAAAGGAATAAACTTCTATTGATTTTAATGATGATATAATATTAAGATTATATGATGGAGTATTTGATGGAAAAGCCTAAACCTCATAGTTAAAATTTGTTTACGAATGGTAAGCCTATTTTTGTAAAATGTAATAAAAAAGAAGCTCCATATGAATCTATTCCTGACCATTAATTTTCGAATTTTTAGGAAGAAGAACAGCCATTTAATTATAGAGGGCCTTTATTAATTCCCTATTAATCACGATGGTTCAATCCCATTACTCCTCAACCTTCAATATCTCGGATAAAGGGACTTCCTAAGACTCATCCTCATATTAAGTGGAATGCAGAAGAAGATGTTAGAACGTCAAAGATAGAACGTTTTTTAAAATGAAAAAGGATCCAATGATGGATTTTTAAGAGTATATTTTTCTTAATTGGGCTTAGAACTATAAAATCCTCCAGTATATAAACCCTCAATTGTTTTTGGGGTTTTTTTTATATTTTAGTTCTGATTTTATTATTCTATTCTTGATTTTTGTAATCGAAAAATCAATAAAAGTAATTGTAAAGAAGGTCTGTTAGCAACAGAAGTATGCCAATCAATCTCATTTCCTCATATAAAAATTATGAATATAACAGCTATACAATTTCGCCCATTCTATTCCTTTAAGTTAAAACCACCATTAATTATTAATTATGAAAATTTCAAAAAAATTATAAAATCATGAATAAATTAATAAACGTCGCCGAGAGATCAAGTCAGGGAAATAACTACTGCTGCATTAGAATTTTATTTATCAAATTTGTAATTGTCCATGCACTACACATTGACTGTTTATTGGAAAAAAATATAATAAATTGAGACATCGACTGGATATTTGTGATCATAACTGTCTTGTCAAGAGAATTCAAGTAATACATGCAGTATTTTGTCTAACTCAGAGAACTCGAATGGAGTTAATACAATGACATAAATTTACAAAGATAATTCTTTCAAGTTTAAATGCGATTCTGTTATTCTTGATAATTTGTTGAAATATTCAATAAATGTTGATATCTAACAAGAAGATGAAAATTATAAACAACTAAAATTATTGTATAATCTTCGGTCATTAGAATGGATTTCGACTAAACCGAAAGTATAGAGGAAAATAGTTCAAATCCACCCATTTAATACGAGAACTGCCCTCATTGCAGTAGAAGATTCTTCAAGGGAAAACTAAAATATCACCTTAAACTTTGCAATTCAAATAATCCAATGGTAATTTCCCCACACAAAACTCCAAGAAAGAGATAGAATAAGTATGTTTCTCATGAAAATTAACCGATTTTTAGTCATCAATAAACTCGATGTCCCAAATGCAGCATGAAACTACCATCTTTTCTAATCGATCGACATGCATAAAAATGTGCAAAAACAGATATCAAAAATAGTAGTATCGAAAACAGGAAAGAATAACACCATAAAAAAGCAGCGACAGATATACATTTCAAATAAAGATAAGATATAACCCTTCCTCTCATTGTGAGGTATGTAAAAGAACCGGAAAGAATAGATAAAATAGGATTAAAAAATCACTATAAAGTAAAGGTCCGAGAAGACCTCAGCTGCTTTCGAAAGGCAGAAGAGATTAAGCAGGTTCCTTGTCCAAGCTGCGGGAGGATATTTTCAAAAGCAGCATCATTAAGACACTTTCCAATTTGTGAGGCTCTAAAGACTAAAGTGGAAAAAAGTATCGCACTTTGTAAAAAGTCTAAAAAAACAAATAAATCGGCTCTTCAATAGTCGTATAGTTTATCCCCTTAGCGCAACAATAAATTTCATAGTGCAGTTTTTGATATACTGCCATCCAAATCATCTTTATAATTAAAGCATCAATAAGTTGCGGCAGCACAGGCACAAGCAAATGATTGATATTCTCTTTATTCCAACATGAATATAACCAAACAGAACATTAAAATATATTAGTGACAATACAAAATATGCCTCTTTAATATATCAGATATTTTTGTTCTTGATATTTTATTAATTGAATCATAATTCCTATAATATTTCTCAAAATGAAGGCAGTAATTCTCCTTGTCTGTTTAGCTGTTAGTGCCTTTTCATTGAAAATATTTTTAATAGGAGGAGCAGCCAGCTCAGCATCTACTCAGGTGTTTTCAGCTTTAGCAAATGTGATACCTGATCGCCCTGCTCAACCAGGCAAATGTGATTAGAATTGGGCAACAACAAAATGCCCAAGAATAGCAGTTATAACTTCGGCAAGTTTTTAATAGGCCGATGGAAATGATGCATACATTAATGATACTGACAGCATGTCCTATAAAACCATGTTTCTCAAGTACGGAATGGCCCCAAAACACGTCACCCTCCACCGAGACAATTTTAAAATACATTCAGATGTCAATACACCATAAGGAAAGGCTAATTTAGATATTATTAAACAGGCAGATATCGTCTTTTTTAATGGAGGAGATCAAATCCGACACATTAGATCTTGGCTCAAAGATGACGGATCTCCAAGCTCGTTGCTACAAGTTGTTAAAGATAGATTGCTAAAGGATGAAATAGTTTGTGCTGGCACTTCTGCTGGATCCATGATCTGGGCTAATCAAACATTCGGAGAGGGAAATGCTTTTGGTGTTCTTTACTTTAAAAACACAGTGGGTTTGGCTCCCAAAAAAGTTTCTGATGGATAAATTAATAGTAGTGGATTATTAGATAATAGAAATGGCACAAAATCACTTCAATACAACTATAACGCTGGTAAAGCCCCAGCTTTTGGATTGCTAAACTTTACAGTTGATACTCATTTTAATGCAAGAGGCAGATTGGGCCGATTAGCACCTGTTTTAGTCGATTTACGATAAAGATTTGGTATTGGAATTGATTAAAATACAAGTTTATACTACAACAATGGTGTGGGCACAGTCTATGGCTGGAATGGAGTTACTTTCTGCGATATTTAGCACTCTTTGGTGTATCCTCTTGCTTATTTCACCATTAACAATGTTACTGGACATTACTTAACTCATGGTGACCAGTTTGATTTTAGATCCAGGGCAGTCATCTCGAGTAAGAGTTTGATAACAACACCAGCCTATAGCGGACCCACCGATAGTGATGACATTCTTGCTGCTTATGAAGCAACTCTTCTTGAAACTAGAGTTGTTGATCAAAGATCATTATATAATTTGGGAAAAACTAAAAAGCCATCAGATTTTTCATCAAGAACAACTCCTACTTTCGAGATCAAATTCTATCGAAATCAACAATCGAAAGGCTACTATAGTAATAAAAAATATACTGCTGTCAATGTAGTTTATGATTACTCTTTTGGGACAAATGCAGAACAATACCTTCATCATCAAGTCTTCCCATTCCATAAGTAAAGAATTGAGAAATGATTGTGATTGTTTCATGATTATAATTATAAATCATTGTTTTAAGAAGCTATTCAAATTTACAACTAGCATTGTTGGATCGCACTTCTATAATAATTAAATCTAAGTGAATAGTGATTATATTCTGCAGTATACTTAATTATGTTATTGCTAATCAAAGTTTGGATTTTTTCTTCATTCTAGACATGTATTCCACTAAATGAGCAGGAAGATTTGGATTAATCCAACGCTGCACAAGGTTGGTGCATTCTCTGTGATTTACTTCCAGCAGAATTTTCGCATCTCTTTATCTGAAGATTTCACGAGCTTTTAGATAACTTGTCCATTATAGATTTTAAAGATCCTGTAAATGCTTGTCAAGGGCTTATTCGGCTTATTTTCTGCTTTTAACACTTGTAACAAAATCAAATTTTTACAGGAATGCAGGATTTACTTTTTCTCCCTTTATTATCAAATCTTAGGCGCGCTTTCGGCCGAAAATTTTTGGGAAGGTATAGGAAGCACACATTTCAGGTCCCTGGGCTATTTGGACCAAAGGTGCATTGTATTCAGAGGTCTAAACAGCAAACACACGATCATAAAGTGCAAGTTGAGTAAAGGCAAAACCAATCACTTTGCCTTAAGGAATGGCAAAGATAGGTTTTTATGATTTAATGATGGCCGCACAAAGTTATTCGAGAATATTTGCAGTTTATTGCGACATTTGTTAAATTGATCCTAAAGCAGAGTAAATTGGATGCGTAAAGTTGGAGAGATCATTGCCTGATGAGAAGTTTCCGCCTGCTCCAGAGATAATGATAAATTTAACATTTGGATTCTAGTTAGCTGCATTGATGAGATGAGTGAAGGTATAGTACATATCGGGGGTGAAAGCATTATATCTTTTTGGCCTGTTAAAGGTGATATAGAATCGGTTTCCTTTGATTTCTGATAAGATGTTAGTACTGATGTTCGGGTCTTTATGAAAGTTCTCAACAATTGTTTGTCTAAATGATTGATTGTTCGACATTATATCTAAATACAGATTATAAAGATAAATGAATTTTTGAAAAATCTTATCTTGTTTTTTTTTTTTAATTAAGCACATAATCTATTAATTGTGCGTGTATGCTCTTAATTAGATTGTATGCTATCAATGCAGATAAGCTATTAATTCGATAATATGTTATCAATGAGATAATTATACTTTATATAAACCCTACAATGAGTGAAGCAGTCAACTAAAATCTATTCAAGGTTTTGTTTGAGGGTGATTGCAAAATACGTACTATCAAAAAAAAGGTTATTCTGATAATTGGCTTATCTCGTGCAGGCAAGTCCTGCGCGTATAATTGGATTCTTGACAAAAAAATGGTTGGGAAAGATGAAAACTCTTTAAACTTCTACGTTAATCTTATTAACAATGGCTAATGTGATTAATCGGCTGCTGAACTAGGGAGCTGGTTTGCCTCAGTGACATTAATTCCAAACAGGACTGATCTTGATGCTTAAACCACTCTGATTGACATTGCTGGCTTTGGTGATACTCGCAACTATGTAGGCGTAATGGGAGTGTCTTACTTCCTAAAATCTATCTGTGAGCAAGCAGAGGAGATTAAATTTCTTGTGGTCATTAAAGAGCAAGCTTTCTCTGATACAAAAGGGTAAGATATAAGGAATACTTTCCTCAGTCTTATAAATATACTTAAAACTGATGCATTGTCGTCAATAAAGAGTGAAATTTTCTCCTCTATCTCTTTATTAGTAACAAATGCTACTCAATCCTCTAATCAGATGAATAACCTAAATAATGTTCTTCAAAGATTTAAACATCCAGTTTTAAAAATACCAAGTAAGGAATTAATTATATAATTTGTCTAAAAAATCATTTAAAGTCAAAGAATATACGCATTTTTAGCAGCAAAGCCTAATTAAAGTCCTGAGGCATGCAATATGCTAGATTACTTCAGCAAATTAAATTGGCAATTCTTAAAGATAAAGGAAATTTCATAGAAACTTGGTCGTTAAATTATTACCATTCCCTTTGAAAATGATTACAAGGCTATGGAAGAAGATGATAAAATAGAACTGGTTAAAGTCATTAACTAGCGAATTGATTCATACTCAAAATTTACAATCATTCTCAAGAATCTCATGAATATTTTTAAATCCAACTGGAAGAAAACAGTTGATAATGCATCTAACTCAAAACTGCCTGATAATTTTATGGACCAGTTGCTTTCCTTCAATTAAATTTTTTCTTAAATTAATACATTTGTCGAAAAATGTGATCAATATCATTCAGAAAATTTGGTCAAGCAGGAAATACGTTTAGAGTATCATCGGATTGGTTTTGTGCAGGCTATTCGCGGCATCCTATAAATTAAAAAGATAGCTGACCTCATCAACTAACAGGAAGGTACATTTCAATAGAAAATGAAAAAGTACTCTAAACTGTTTTAAAATTTAGCAGATTGCATAATTCCATTCTGTACTAATGCTTAGCAATAAAAAATGGTGTTGAGATTAAAATTTATATTGAACAGAGGCTTTCATTAATTTGGAAAATTCTATGAAATAAATCCGGAAAAGATTGTCAAAGTTGATCAAGAATTGAAGGACAAATGCAATCGCGATATATTTAATGAGAGTAGAAATGAGTATATTGAAATCTTTATGAAAAGCATGAGAAATGATCTGCTTCTCCGACTCTTTAAAACCATACCCTAAATTAATGATTATGAGGTTCTTTTCAAAGAGTACAAAAATAATTATGAACCCTCTAAAATTGATAAAATAAAGAATCAATAATTCAGGGAGCTGAGCATAGGAATTAGCTTTGCAAAAGGCAGCCTTTTTACAGAGAATTAAGACAAAATATCGATGGGAATTCACTACCTATCTCAGTTAAGATTATTTTATGCTCCAGAAGTATAAATCGGCAAGCAAGACTCTGCATCTTCATAGAATAAATTCAAAGAAGTATAGATGATGAAAATAATGGTATTTTAGAAGCTGATAAATCTGTTAACATCCATAAACTTTGAAAAATATAAAAATGCTAAGGATCTGGCTTTGAAATTATGCAAGCAAAGTTATGAAATAGATTATGTTTGCGAAATATATGAGCTGCAACTGCGGGACTACCCCAAAGACAAAGCTAAACTTTGTGCTATATATCAAAGTTATGCTGATTTTTGCATAGAATGGGGTCGTTATGATCAGGCTAATATATTGTTGCAAAAAAAGTTGCAATTGCAGAGTTTAAACTCGGCTAATCGCATTGAAACTATTAATTGCATTGAAAAATTGGTGAAGAATCATTTTTACTTAGTCGGTCAATATGAGAAAAACTTAGTGAAATTGAAATTCATTTCCAAGGACAATTCGGATATCATATACATATTTGACGAAATATAATCCGAAATTACAGGAAAATTTCAAAATAAATAAGGCTAAGTTTGCCCTGAAGATGAGGAAGTATGGGCAAAATATAAGAACTCTCGCATATAAAGCATCGATAACTGTGATAAGTTGTAAGCAAAGAAATCAGAACTAATTTTACCTAATTTCTAACAATTTGTCAATAGTGCATCTGAATTAATTAAAAATATAGTATAAAAGGAAATCATATTTTTTTTATTAAACAAAGGATAAGCCAATGACTTTTAGAAGCAAAAAGTAATTATGAATTTTGGCAACTCATATCATATTTTGCTCAATCGTGCTTTAAAACTTGAGAAGAGAGTATCCGAAGAACTGCTCACCTTTAATGAAGGTTATAATGAAGCGATTGGCAAAATGAAATCCGTAGCCGAAGGTAAAATGAAAGAATTGTTAAAATTACTTTAAGTCCTTGAGGATAGTCTTGCACTATTCAAGAAAAATAATATGATGTGAAAATGATCCAATAAACTATATTCATACTTGTTGTAAACTTAATCTTTTGGATTAAAAACTATAATTAAATATAGAATGAAAAGCTTGCTGACTGGCTATCATCTATTAAACCGTAAAATAAAAATCATCATCAAAATTATCAATACTGTTTATATTTATCTTCGACATAAAATATAATATTTCTTGATCCTACTCTTCAATCTACAATATTATCTTTATCATACTAGATACACAAACGTTTGAGAGGAATGATCGAAGAAAATATGTTCACAGTGCTGGAAAGGGGAGATCGCAAGATAGATGCCATAAAGAAAAAAATTATCGCATTAGTTGGACTCACTCGCTCAGGGAAATCTTGTACCTTCAACTGGATGCTGGGAAAGGATATGATTGGACAAGAAAATGTAATTGAGGATAATTATATTAATAATAGCAACGATTTAACTGCAGCATAACTTGGAAATGAGTATTCCTCAGTAACTTTAATTCCTAATTCTGCCGACCTAGATTCTGAAACCTCATTGGTCGATATGGCGGGCTACTGTGATTCTCGTAATTATATAGGAGTAATGGGCGTATCTTACTTTTTAAAATCAATTTTTAAACACGCTGATGAAGTAAAATTTTTAATTGTCTTTAATGAGTACGTATTTTTTGATGAGACTCTAGAAGGAATGATAAGTAACCTATAGGGTTTTTTCAACATGTTTAAGATTGATAAACTTACTGCTGATATAAAAGTTAAGGTACTCTCTTCCATTTCATTCGTCGTCACTCGCTCGCAATATCCTTAAATGCATGCTGATTATCTAAATAGCATATATTAAAGATTAAAAAATCCGATGTTTATTAACTAAAATAAGTAATTAATGACAGAAGTTATTGAATAAATAATTACCAGCAAAAGAATATATCCATTTAAGGCTGCCAGTTCCAATTAACATCCTTAAAAATGCGAAATTCTGAATTAATTTAAACATAAAAATTGGTAGTTTCTGAACATTCAGGAAATATAAAAGGAACTGAATTAATCATTTATTAACATACCTTTCGAAAAAGACTACGCCATCCTGTCAAGATAACAAAAATAAGATCTTTAAAAAGCTATTGACTAACGTACTCATAGCTATTCCGATTTTGGTGATATTCTCAATTCACTCATCAACTCTTTGAAAGTTAACTGGACAGAATAAATAAATAGCCTAACATCAGTTAATTTGCCCAATAATTTAATGTAGAGAATATTTTGCTTCGATAATGTGTTTTAGTCTCTCTAAAAATTTATTGAGAAAAACGACAAATATCATTCGGAGGATTTAATACAATAAGTAAATGATACTTCATACCCACATCCAACTTTGCTCCAAGCAATACGTCAAGTTTTAAATATATATAATTTCGCAAGTCTTATCAGTGATCAAGAGAGTACTTTTTAATAGAACATGTCGTAATACTCTAAGCTATACAATCAAATGAGTGATTGTCTCATGCCCTTTTGCAAAAATGCCCAACAGAAAAAGATGATTTTGCGATTAAAATTTATCCTAACACGGGGATTCCGCTAATTTAATAATATCTTTGGAATCATTTAATGTGCTACTCATAGAATCAACCAGGAGATAAAAGATAATTGCAGACGCTCTATCTTGAGTCAAGATGGTAGCGCTTACATATCAAACTTCATTAATATTAAGTCTGACCTTATTTCATATTTCTTCAGCAACATTTCGGAACTCGAAGAGTATGAATAACTTTTCAATTAACATAAAATAAACTCTTTAGAATATAAAACGAATATAAAAACCGTTTTTGAATTTAATACCCGGAGCATTGAGATCAGTTTGATTAAGGCAAATCTTTACAGCAAGTAAAACAACCAAGTTTAAGTTGGGAAAATTTTAATAGAAGTTATAAGATGTCTTTGTATGTAAAAAATTCAAAAAAAATAATCATATAGACGTTAATAAGCTTAAATTAATAATATATAAGTTTAAGCCTATCTTAATGCTAGATATTTGATAAAGCTAAATATAATTGAAAGACTCACAAGCCTTTTAATATCTCTTGACTGTTAGAGGTATCCCTTAGCCAAGGATCTGGCCATTTAACTATGTAAGCATTTCAATGAAATTGAAAATGTCTGTGAAATCTATGAATCGCAGTTGCTCGATTATCCCAGCAACAATGTCAAGCGACGTGCAATATATCAAAACTATGCAGATTATTGTATTAAATGGGGTCGCTATCCTGAGGCCAAAGTTCTGCTTCATAAAAAATTGAAACTAGAAAAATAAAATTTTAAAGAGCGTGCCAACACAATCAAAGCGATTTATAACTTAGTCTAGATTAGCAGTCGTATGTTAATTGATGAATTGAAAAATATAAAATAATTATAAGGCAGACCCCCAGAAAGCAATGCAGATCTCTAAGAATTACTAATTTAGATCTAAAAGGAAATTAACAACATTTGTTAAAAGCCAAAATTAAGTTATGAAAAGCAATAACCCGCAGAAAGAGAGGAGAAAGAACTTTTGAGAGTCTATTCAAGAATGTATTTGTAAGAGGAGAATTATAGCCATAAAGGACTGATTGATAACATTTAGCATTTGAAACTTAATGTGTCTCTGCCAGACTATGAAGACTTCTTCAATAGCACTCGTACAGCAATCAAAGACTCACTTAAAGAGCAAATATTTAAATTATAGAAATACGACAACTCACTTAAATCTCTATCGAAATATTCAAAGAGACAAGGTTAAAAACTCACCAAATAGTAATTTACTTAAACTTTTGGCAAGTCTTATCTCAGTATATTTTATCGCACTGCTTAAGAGAAAAGAAAGACTGATAAATAACTACTATTCATGCATCTCAATTATAAGGATAAAATTTAAGTTGACGAGTATGAAACTAAATTCAGTCAAGGGGTTAAATAATTATAATAAATGACTCAACTTCTAGAGCATAACCTCATAAAAATTTGGAGATAGAGATATTTGTGATGATAAACAAACTTGTTATATTTTAAATAATATTTATACTATTTGATAATATTTTTATACTTCAACAAATAGAAACATAATCGATAATTACTTTATTCTCTGTATAATTACTCATTTTAAAGAGGTAGAAAGTTAAAAAGATATGCTGAAAAAAGGTAAGAAATCTATCTAAGAAAAGAAAAGATTCTTTTCCCTTGATAATTTTGATACAACTTCACAGGATATATGGACAAAGAAAGCAATTATCGATTTATTTAAAGTTATTTTGAAAATTCTTCTCAATGAAAAGCATTGATTTTATTTTTATTATTACGCATCAACTGATTTGTAGCATATTATCATTATATCCAAAATAGATATCATTTATTTTTATTTCCATCTTACTGTCCCAAAATGATGCACTGGCCCAGTACAAAGTAAACAAGAACTGAAACGCAATATATCATCGAACAATGCGCAGAGGGTTATGATGAAATGGCGAGATAATTGCTGAAGATCCCTGATAGAGATAAGGTCACCGATTTAATCATGAAAAACATCGTATATATGTTCTCAAGTTAGTGTAATCAATGCATGAGTCAGTTGTAGCTTTTAGTTGATTAAGGGTATACAATAGTCAATACAGATGTACAATTTTATTGATTTAGTGTTCTTAATCCCTTATTTAGAAGTAAAATTTTGTTCATTTAGTGTATGAAATATATAAAACAGACGTAATTTCTAAGAAATTCAGAGTAGAAAATAAATTATTAAGTCGTATATATTTATTAATTAAGTGTACTCAATTCTTTATCAAGACGTATGGTTGAATTGATTCAGCGTATATATTTTAAGAGTCAGAAGTAAAAGATTAATAATTTATGGTATAAATAAAATGACTGAGGAGTTAATATTTTCTTAATCAGAGTATCAAATTACTAAAATAGTTGTAAAAATCAATCAATGAAGTGTATCGAATGAGATATTCAGATGTAAATGCAAATTTATTTAGGGTAGGTTTGGTGATATTCAGATGTACTTTAAAAAATATTAAGGGTATAATTTTCCTGACGAAGGAGTAATTTTCAACTTATTTAGGGTAAATAAATAACTTACACAGATGTAAATGTCAATTAATGGAGGGTACATAAGGTGTTATCAAGCCGTAATTTGTTTTTTATTCAGCTCGATACAGCAGAGGTTTTGCCAGATTTCAAGAGTCTTCGCCGAGTTGTCCTTTACGTCAAGTGAAAATTAAATGAATTAGACACGAGCTTGTTAAGCACAACGAATTCGAAACTTTGGTTAGAGAATTTAATAAGCATAATTTGGAATCATTTGACATTATTATTGATCCAAATTGTTAGGACTGGGAAGGCTATGAGTAATTTGTTAATTATTTAGTTGGACTAAGGACCTAAACGCTAAAAAGGTCACCAAAGTATATCAATGGTGGCAAGAATGATGACCTCAAGATCAGGATCATTGAAATAACTTTGGCATTTTGCTTGATTTGTAATTCTTAAGATTTTTGGTTATGAGTAATTTTCAAGAGTAAGGATAGATGCAATCATACATTTTCCTTATCTCCTCTTTATTTGTTCTTGAAATTATATGTTATTATATATAATAATAAATAATTCTAACATTTGTCGCAATGAGTAAGTCAAATCATGCAATTCTATCAATCGAGGAAACGTTACATATTAACTTTATCTTTTAGAGAATTCTTTATAAATTGCTCAAGATATTTTTTATTTTTATTTGATGTGCTGCCATAATTACTTTGCTGAGCATAGTCAACAGGTTTCTATTTGCTTGGAGTTTGGAGAATCGAAAAAATAGTATTCTTAGGTAAACTACTATTCGCCTATTTGTATTAAATCTTTTATCTGTTTACTGTCTTTTTCTTTTATATTCTCTAAGGTATTTTTTACTCAGGTTAATCTGTTATTTTCTATGTTTTTCCCTTAATCGTCATGTATATTCGAACAGCAGCCAGTAAATCTATTGCAATGAGCATAATAGTCACAATCCACGCATATATCAGTTCTGAGTTCGGTTCTAGCTCATGATGAGTTTGGATGAAGAACTGCTTTGCCGAAAGACCAAGGCCAATAAGCAGTTCTGTTATTTGAATGAGGAAAATATGAAAATTATCCGTTTTTCTGTTATATGGGCGATAAAATGCAATAATAAGAGTATAAATTAGGATAAAAAACGTTAGTAGGAAAATAAACAAGAAGGATTGTGTAAAAGCTGAAACAATGGCGATGCTAAGAATGAAGAGATTGCTCATTAAATAGAGACCAACATAAGAATGATAAGCTCCTATATTATCTTGATTCAAAATAAGAATCTTTATTGGTCCTTTTTGCTCGTCCATTTAGTATTAGGATACATCATGATCGCTGCTTAATGAAATGATTATTTACAGAGCCACTATGATTAAAATAGGTGTGCTCACCAAGAGAATAATAGCAGAATTTGCTTTACTGGGAATTATATTGTAATTGGATGTTGCTATGACAGTTTTAAACTCACTTTACCATTGGTGAATCTCCAAATTATTAAGTAAAATCGCTACCAAAAGAATGCTTGCAAAACCTATTGCCACTGGAAAGACAACCCTGTGATATATCTGGAATAATATTTGCCGACCTATTATCAATCCACACTTTTATTTTTTCTTTCCTGAAGTCACTACATAGCAGGATATTAAAGTCAATAAGATAACTGCTATTAATAGATAAGCACCATCCACAGCTATATATGCAAAAAATTGCTTATTTGCTTCAAATTGAATAAAGGGAGATCCAAACACTTGTGACTATTCTAAATTGTAAAATAATTGTTTTCCAAATCCTGTTGAGTAAGATACCTGTTTAAAGCAATTAAGAACAATTGAACTGTCAGTGATAGCTAATGGCAAAAAATAGGCAAATTGGAAGGCATGTAGAGTTTAGAGGCCAATCATTTTATGGAATTGAGAACCAACTATAAAAAGAATAAATGTGAGGGCAGATGCTCCCATGAGCAGATGAGAAAGCAAAGCGAGGGATTCCTCTGAAGGATAGTTGAGAATAACTAGAGGACTTGTTGATGAAATCATAGAAAATGGGATGCTCAGCGGTTTTGCATTTGTAAATAAAAATTATTTAAAGTCTAAAGTAAAATTTGCTGGTCGTCCTTCAAGATCTTAGGTGTAATCCACTATAACTTTGAGTTTACCTTGTGAATAAAGAGCACTGCTAGCAGTATGTTTCGGTAAAGCATTAAAATGGCTAAATGTTAGGAAATTTATATAGTCTGTAAATGGTGCAATATTGATGACTTTAAAAACAAAAACACCTGTATTTGATTGAGGAAGTTTATAGATATTTGATAGTTGAAGGTCTATTTATTTCCCTAAGTAAAGACAATTGGAAGAATTATTTACATTTCCACCTAAGCAATTAAAGTGGCTTTAAATTTAACAAGAGCTGGAACAGCCATCCCCATCTCGTGTATTTCCATCATCGCAAGGTAAAACAAAGATTCTTCCATCTCCACATATTTAATTACAAGCCCAGATTTAATTGATCAAAATAAAGCCATCTCGACAAAAACAGCTCTAATTTTGTAGTTAAAAGTGACCTGTCAAATTACACATTATGCATTTCTGACTATAGTTTTGAGGATAAGTAAAAACAGATATGCAGCCTATCAAAGTTGTACATGATCCAGTAATATATTGCCCATTTTTACACTAGCAGCTTAATGTTAGAAAATTATATCCAAAGTCATCGCTACAATCTGTACAAACAATTCTTGATCGATATATTTCAGATTCATTGCATCCATAGACATTTATGCACCAATTACCCACCAACTTCCCCTTTACACATGCGCATTTTAAAAAACTATTTAGGTAAAAACTTGACTAACAACTCAAACAATGGGTAGTAGTACAGGTAGAACATTTAGGAAAAGTTGATGAGCAGGGAATGCAAGTATAGTTTTTTAGATAGTATGTATTAGTGCAACTATTACATATTGAGGCATTCTGGCATATCATACATCCAACTAAAATGTCGGAGCATAGACCGCAGCTTGTATGAGTCTTAAGATAAAAGCCACTCAAGCATGCAGTGCAGATACTTTGGGCGCAATTAGCGCAGTTTGGTATAGCTTTGGAACATTCTTTACATGTATGAGTTTTGTCTATAAATACATACGCAGAGGGAACACAACTATAGCATGAAGTAGGACTCATACATAACTGGCAGCCCTCTAGTACATTGACACATAATTCGCAAATACCTATTGATTAATTATTTGGTATGGCGACATAGTTTACTGCACAAAAAGTACAACTTAATACACTTATATTTGCAGCAGATGTAACGTTTTGACAGTATAGGCAGTTAGTAAAATTAGGAAGGGCGTTCCAGCAAGAACCACAGCTCTGTGCATTGACTCCGATGATTTTTAGATAAAAGGTGAGATCACATACTGTACAGTATGTTTGATTAAGGCAATCAGAGCAGCCCGGCATGATAGCTTTACAAGAGGAGCAAATTCTTGTGAGATATCCATTCGAATATAGAAAATAACTTGCCATGCAGGAGAGACAGTAAGTCGAATTGGTACAGTCAACGCAACCAAAAAGGGACGTTGAACAAATAGTGCAGTTCTCTTTTCCAACTCCATAATTATTGAGATAATATTTAGTTGAATTACAGTAGAGACAGTATGTCCCATTGGTACAGTTAAAGCAGTTAAGTATTCCTACCGAACATACGGTGCAGATTATGCTTCCAGTTTGAGTCATGCTATCGAGGTAATATTGGGTGGATGTGCAGTCTGTGCAGATTATATCACTACTGCACTTTGAACAGTTTAATATGGCTGTCGAGCAAAGATTACATAAGGCAGTTGAATTTCCATAGTCATATAAATAAAAAGAGGTTGAAGAACAAGAGATGCAGTAGGTTGAATTGATGCAATCTGTACAATTATTTAATATATATGAGCACTGCAGACAACTACTATTGTCTGATGAGTTTGGATAATAGCTGAATTGACAGTCGATGCAGGATGTCTGATTCAAGCACAAAAGACACCTTGGCATCACATTGCAATGTGTGCATGTGCCATGAGTGGAAGGGGTAAAATAATATCCTCCGATGCAGGCTGTGCAGTTATTTGCTGAGATATTGCATGCTGAAGGATTGCAACCTGTCACACAGCTAAAGCAATTAGTAACAAGACAGAAAAGAACTCCAACCTTTATCAAAAAAAGGCCATCTTTTTTATGATAAAATAAAGTCAAAAAAACGATTTTTATAGCCAATTTAACATTGTCAAGCAGATAGGAAAGTAAATATTAGTAACTTGCTTTGAGAAATATTTATTTTTATATTACTTTTGATTATTTTGATAAAATATCTTCAGTAATTTTATCAGCTAAATTTAATTTGAATGGTTTAGATGATTATATTTGAGCTTTTCCCTATGGTTGAGGTGAGTATATTTTTTGTCTCTTTGCAGGCAAATTCCAAGATAAAATTCTTTAGTAAAAATTAGAAATACGAAATTTTAATGACAAAATAAAATTGAAAAATATTATCCGATGAATACTGGCCCATACATTCTTCGATATCCTTTCTTTCTGTATTTTTTAATTTTTATAAAGGTTGATTTAACAATTGACCAAACATCTTTTTATCTCTTTCTCTTAATTTTTTGCTTATATGTGATGATCATCTTCATTCATATGTCGATCAAATAAATTGGCATTTTCGACCACGATGGATGAGTTTTTGAATGATAATTAGTCTTCTTGAATGGCAATCTCTTGTTCATAGGCAAGAGTGGCTATTAGTATTATTATTGATGTTCTCTACATTTCAAACATAACTTCTTTACTATTTTATTATAATCTCTTGATGAATATAAAATAATAATAAGAAGACAATAAAAAAAAATATTGTATTTATTCTCGTGATAATATGATGATTTTATATTGTTGAGATACGAATTTACTTCGATAGATAAATATTAAAAAAATTAAAAATCTCTGCTTCCTTTTTAACTCCCATTGGAATAATTGTCTATAAAAATACATTTGACAAAAAGAAGATAAAAATAATTATTTGTTAAGGTAAGATCTAGTATAAAATTTAAATATTATAATAGTGAAAAATATATATTTAATTTAGTACTGATTTGTCAAAATAAAATATATTCAATCATTTGTCAAGATAAGGTTTTGGTATTTCTGTCTAAATAGTTATTATGAAATGATTTCCACTACCTTTTTGTTTAAATTTGAAATTTTATATTAATCGTTAATAAATCAAAATAGAAATAGAAGCACCACTAAAAAAAGGGGCCTTATAGTAAAAAAAGATAAATTGCATTAATCCTGCAAAATGCTGGCACCTCGTGAAAACAACGATATTTCAAACCCTATAATACCCCTTTTTATAATGGCTCATTTGCGCCAATAATAGATCCCTATCGCTCCACATAGATTTAATATCGTTGACTCCTGAATATTTAAAACTGAATTAAAGTGTTTAAAAGTATAATTATTTAATAAACTGAAATTATACGTCCATAACTATTTATCCATTTAAAAATTATTCTTTTTATTCTTTATCTCTATGCTATATGATAAATAAATATTTTATTTTTAATAATTAATAGCTTCAATTTGATTGACAATCATTTCAGATTTTCAAAACTTTCGTGATGGCTAAACTTTAAAACTAATTATTCTAGGAATATCTGTAAGGTTTTTTTTTTTTTTTGCAGTTACTATTTCAACGATTTGAGGTTATTAAATTCCATTTATTTTTATATTAGTGATAATTATAAGTTGCTGATAACCTTCAATAACCCTTCGTATTATTATTTAATTTTGCTTTTGTTTTTTATTTATCGATCGATTTCTTAAAGCTCATTTTTTGCCCTTTTACATTCTTCTATATTGTAGTCTTTGGCTTGATTAAAATCTTTTAGCTAATAATAATTGCGTAAGTAATCCAACCTTTATCGAGACTATGATTTTATAGTTAAAAGCTATTGATTAAATTTAATCTCATCTTCTTGTATTTTATCATTTAATTAAGAGACTAAAATTTATATAGATTCTTTATAATTCTTCAGTTGATTCTCAAATTCTTATTTTTATTTTTGAAATTCTTCTTTTTTTATGGAATAATGAAAATATTGATCTTTACCACTTGGCATTGTCATTTAATAGTTATTTCTAATCTTTGCTTATTTTTGCATGTATTTATTTTATAAATTTTATTTTTATCTTTTATAGTAACTTTCCTCATTTTATATTTCTTACTTTAATACTTGATTTTGGTTTTGATAGTCTATTTAAAAAAATTCAATTTTAGCTTTTTAATATATTTCCTGTTCTTAAAATTCATTTTTCATTTATTTGTCTTTACTGTTACACCGTGAAAGCTCGTCCGTATACTTTTTTAAGCATATTTTATAATTATTTTTAATATTTTCAATTTCATGGAAGACATTTTTCCGCTATTCTTCATATCTCTTTATTTATTAAATCGTATATTTTTAGAGAGAATAATGAGGACATTAGCTTTCTTCTTACAATCCGACATTTTTCATTCCTAAAAATTATTCTTTTATATTACCTTAATTGATGATAGAATTCATGAATTGAATTTTTCTCGCATTTAATGATTATATTTTAATTTTAATTGTCTACAAGTGGCTTTACAATTGTAATATTTTGCCTCTAATATTTTCTATTTTGTGATTAATTATCTTTTTGGTAACTTAATTTGCCTATTGTTATAGTTTTTTATTATACTACAGTTATTCTTACTTAAGCTAGAGCATTTATTGCAAGATTTAGTTTTCCATTTTCTCCGTTTCCATTATTTATTTATGTAATATATTTATTTTGTATTTTATCAATTCTTTTTTTTTGCAATTAATTTTTTAATTTTTATCTTGTAATTGTTTTCCAATTTTTCCAGTAAATAATAGCTATTTAAATCAAAAAGAGATTTATACAAATAAATATAAACATGAAGACAGCAATCATAAAGATAATAATATTCCAAATCTATTAATCAATCCATTAAATTTTGCAGTGAAAATATAATTGATTAATTTGAGAATAACGATCAAAAACAGCAATCACAGTCGATAGGACATTTGTTTGTATTGCCTCCCTTCCCAATTTTGAGTTCGGCCTCCGAGTATATTTTTATGCCTCCTTCAACTTTACTACTGGAGGGAATATTGCCATCATTATTTTTTCTGAGTTGCTATTAGATTTTCCATTGTTTCTTTAGCTTCGCCTATAATTTCTTTTTCTTTGTTTACTCCGCAGTGCACTTTGTTTACTTTTTGATCTTTTGGTCCTTCTTCGCAGATTTGAAAATATCATCGATCAGACTAACTTTCACTTCCTTTTATTGACTGGGTTTCTAAGTTTCCTCTGGCTGTTTCTTTGTCTTTTTACCGCCTTTCCCCTGTTGAAAATGACTATTTTTATTGGTTGGAACCTCCTTCATTATATTGTTGATTCAATTATAAATATTATTAAAGAAATCTTATAAATGATGTTATTGTAGGATAATCAAAGGCCTTGGTTAAAATCGATAACAGCCTGGAATTTTGGATGAGTTGGCGTTTCGTATATCTGATCGGAGTAGTCTAGTAGACCCCATGATCCGTACTGAGAAGGTAATCCGATTCCGGAAAAGATCATTAATGGAGCGGTGGTCGCTAGGCCCTTTGATTAATAATTGTACAACAATTTTTTATAAATTCCATACATGCTAGGATCTTAGTTAGCAGCAATGAAATTGACTGTTGCTGCAGGATTGTTTGAGCCTGTATAGATGGTATCTGACTCTGATATTGATGTGCCTGATTCGTAAGAAGCTATAGATATATTTCCATATGATTGAGAAACAGATGACCCGATATTTAGTATGGCATCAAGGACGGCAAATGAGGAGTTAAGGCTACATTGTTGGATTACAGCAGTTGGGGTTTGTGTGGCAAGGTAGGCTGTATTAGTTGTGTTACCAATGCTATTGCAATCATAGTAGGGAGCGCTGGCTACTACATTAGCTACACTGAGAAGTCCAGGATAAGTCAGTATCTGATCAGCAACCCACTGACTGACAGCTTGATATGAAATAACGAATTTGAGGCGAGGAGAGTTGTTTCCAAAGACTGAGCTGAAGATATTAAATATCTGCAATGATCGCTGAGCATAGAATTTATGGAGATTGGCCAAACCAAGAGTAGTGGCTTGAGTTGAAGCGTATTTTCCCTGAGCGAAGAAAGTATTCCATACTTAATTGGAGTATTCAATATAAATGAGTCGATTAGATGAGACATTAGCATAGAAGTAGTTTGCTAATTTGGTAACGTAGTCATTTGAGGCAAGGTGAGGTATATTAAACCAAATGTTTCGGCCAGTACGTTTGGTTATCTTTGCTATAAGTTCAATTGATATTCCAGATGTCAAGGCCTGAGTGTCTTGGTTTGGCTGAGTTGTTTGGTTCCATTCGGCAACAGGGCTCCCATTGGTGCCCAAAAGATCCATGTATCGAATCGTTGAGAACTGGTTCATAAAAGTGAGAAAGCTTGGTGTGAGGAGATCAGTGGAGTAGTTGTACTAATCGCTTGCCAAAATCACTCTAATGTTATTGATAGGGTTGCTTGGATTGGTTGATAACAATGTCACTAAGATTCCATTATTGAGCACTGTGGATGGAGTTACGGTGAATGTGATTCTACCTGGGGCCACTGAAATTGTGGTTGCATCGAATCCTAATGTAATGACACCATCTCCACTATAAAGCAGCACATATTGATTGGTAGTGTTGATACTGGGATAATGTAACTGTAAATCACGTAACAGCAGTTTGACTACTGATTGATTAACTCCCAAAGAGGAAGGGTAGCCATTGGCCTGAGTTGGGAAATATTGACTGGTGTTCCACGTGTATTGAATACTTGTATCCACACATCCAGGGCAGTACTGTGGGATCCATTGCGAGCTTTGCTTAAAGTAGTCTTTAAACAAGTGTTGAGTAGACCAGTAGGACAATCCAGCTAAATTAATTCCTAAATTAGAGTTGATATAGTTAACTGGAACTTCTATCGAGCAATTTGCCCCACTATAACCTGGCCAACACTGACAAGTTCCATTATTACAAGTGCCACTTTGGCAACCATTACAAACAAGCAAATTGGGACCATAGCACTGGACGCTGGCCAAGCCCAAGCACTGATATTAACATTTTTTAGAGGTTGAGTTGAAGTTAAATCCAACATCACAAAGGCAGGTACCGTCAGTAGCGCAGGTACCATGCCCTCCGCAACCACAATCAGTTTGACAGGAAGTACCCATCTTAGCTCTGAAGCATGTGCAGACGCCAGGAGCAGTGCAAGTGCCGTTATAGTTACAATTTCCTGCACAAATAGCAATGCTACAGTATGCTCCAGTGTATCCTGGTAAACAGGTGCAGGTGAAATTTCTAACAATACCCACGATGGTGTTTAAGTTACAGGTTCCTTGATTAAACGTGCATAGATAGCCGCAGTCCATATAGTCCACATATTTAGCAACTGAACAGTTAGCTCCTCCATAATTCGAATAGCATATGCAGAGTCCAAAGAAGCAAATACCGTTGCCATTACAGCTGTTACTACAAGCTCCGTATAGTTGCACGCCAGTGTTCAAATTTTGAGTCGTGAGATAGCTGCTGACCCCCAACCATTTTTGAGAAGCAGATAACTGCTAATCCGTATACTGGAACAGTCCAAAAGAACCATAACCGGAGTATGATCCTGAGTCAGTATAGTGATTGACCAACTGAATGGAGTTATTGAATAACATATTTAGGTAGGCAATATATAATGTTGACATGTTAGAACTGGTTTGAACACCAATTTATAACGCTGTTTTGGCAGAATCACCACCAGTTAAGCCTTGTCCAGATTCATAGCAATATAAACTCAAACCATATTTGTTGGTGTAGACAAGGTGAGTTTGGATTGTTGTTGCCAATGTAGTAATTTGAGAGTTGAGTCCGGTGAAGATATTTGTAAAGCTCATGCTATCATTGAGCGAAATAGAGATATATGGTGCAATTGCAACAGCGTTTACGTAGGCTTGAGTGCCTCGACAGCTAAGAATGCGGTTGGTGGTATCTGCGTTGACGGCTTGTGTGTTGACGACAATTTGGAGGCGGGAACTAGTTCCGAATACATTTTTCCAGATAGTGGAGATATCATTAGTACGTTGGCCAAGGAAACAAAATCTTGCTTGAGTCGGATCAGTTGAATAATTACTCAATATACCTTGAGCTTGTGCGTATTGCCCTCCTGGAAACTGAGTACCCCATACCTCATTAGAATATTCGACATATACAGTGAGATGAGGTTCAAGAGTGTTCAAGAATAATTGGGCTAGGTTGGTGATGTAGTCGTTAGTAGCCAGATGAGGAATGTTGATCCAAATATTTTTGCCGAGGGTATTGGCCAATCTGATGGTTTACTCCCAAGCCACTCCATTTTGAGTGTAGGCTCTGTTAGTAGTAGTGGTTCTGCTGCTCCATGTCGTATCAGTCTGCCCATTGGTATTTGTCCAGTCCATGAATCTTAGAGTTCCATAGGGTTGCAATTTATTTAAGAGGAGAGGGCTGAAGTTGGTTGCTTGCCAAATGGGTTCAAATCCTGGTCTTATCACTCTAATATTTCGGATATGATTGTTAGGGTTGGTGCGTTCAATGGTGACTAGTATTCCATTGTTCATATTGGTGGAGGGAATCACGTCAACTTAAACCCTGCCGACTCCATATCTCACTGCCACGACATCATACATGCCGAAAGTTAAAATTCCGTCTCCGTCGTAAAGGATTACGTAAGTTCCATTGTCATAATGAGTTAGAACATCTCTAGCCATCAAAGTGCCAACTTGAATACCTGGAGGTAGATAGGTAGGATAACCATTTGAGTCTAGTGGCACTTGATTACTGTATGCTGCACCTGAACTCCATCCTTGTGAAACGATAAAGTAAACCCAAGCGCTTCCCTCTCGATGTAAATCGATGAATGGGTGTTGAGTGGTCCAGTAAACTATTCCTTGTAGATTCATTCCGATCTTATTCTGTACGTTAGGGGGAGTGTATGTAGAGCAATCACTGCCTGAATAGCCAGCATAACAGGAGCAGGCATTGTTCACACAGTCTCCCCACTTACAAGTAGGCGAGCATGTAAAAGGATTAGCTGGAACAGTACCAACAGTGGGAAGAATTGTGGTGCGATTGTTGAATAAACTTTGATATAGAGCAGTCCAGGCAGGAGTTGTTTGGTTAAGATAAGCTAAAAGAGGTACAATGTCGCGAGAAGTGGTGAAGGCTCCGACCAATTGACTGTACATGATTGTTTGGATACCCATTGAAGTTAGTCTGGCTTGCCATTGAAGATATAGCTATCCAACCCAGTTATCGTAAAGAGTCATTGAATAAAGTAGATTGTTTAAGCCTATTTATTCATTTGCCAGTGCTTGATTTGTAGAGTTAGGAGTTCTGCTTTCCGTAAAGACCCATCCATATTGAGGAGTCTTTAAATAAGGACCGCCTGCCCAGCAAACCAATGCTGTTCCATTTCTAACAGCTAACTGATAAGCCCTATTCACTGTAACTTCAAAGGAGAGTTAATAATTAACAATCAATGCTTTGAGGGCAGCATCACTGAGACCATAGCCCTGGACAGCATCAATAATACCAAAGCTTGCTTCTATTCCTATGGCATCAATATATGTAAAGTTAATGGGGGGAGAAGTTCTCATTCCCATTGCGTTGATGTAGTATTGAACATTTTTATAGTTAATGGTGAAAAGGATGGAGGATCTAAAGGCACTGCCATAAGTTTTCATGAAGTTATCAAAAATTGGAGTGGTGATTCCATCCGGGAAATTGTTCATAATTGTGTAAACGTTTCCGTATTCTAAGTAAAGGAGTTTGGATTGATTTCGGGTTGAAGCGAACAGAGATGCCATTTGGCTTACATAGTTAGAGTCAGCTGTATCTGGAATGCATGGCCATATTGTAACTCCCGCTTCTATTTATAATTATAAAATATGTTCCAAGGCAACTCCAGTTGAGGATACTTGAGAAGCAGAAGTTGTCAAGGTACGATTAGCCCAAATCTGACTACTAATTCCAGAATTATACAGATTCTGCCCCTGCCAGTAGCAAGTTCTTAGAAGATTGAAAGGCTTTAGATAGTAAAGGAAGTTGCTAGTGAAGGTAGGTGGATTGGCTCCGAGGCTGGTTGGAAGGATGGTAATAGCAGTGACTGGATTGGAGGAGTTAGTGCTATAGATAAAGACGTTAAGTGGCTGGGTCAGAGATTGGAGGATAAAGGTTCCTCCCGATCCACTGGTCCATGTAGAATTAGAAAGGGTTTGGTTTAAACCGACAACTCCCTGTCCTGAAAATGTGAGGGTAAAATTATGGTTTAGAAGAGCATCATCAATACCTGGATAAAGAGTTATCTGAGCCGCAGCGTAGACGTTTAGGGCTAGACTAGCTGGATATTGGTGTGCTAATCCGTTGATGAAATCCAGGTTGTAGCCCCAATATCGGCTGATTCCTCCATATATGTATTGATAAGGTACAAAGGGAACGGCTTGCTTCATGAGATCATTAAAAACTCTATATGGTGACGAGGAAGTGAGTTGAGGCAGAGTTGTGCCTTGTGCTTTGATAGGAGTTGTAACTGCTGATGAAACAAAGCAAATCAGCAATAAAAAGGCAATGAAAGTTACGATCAACTTCATTAATCTTATTATATCTACACAGAAATATATGATTAATTTAAAGAATTTTTTAGCAAAAATTGAAACTAAAATTTCAATGATAAACATGTGAGAGATTTTTATTTTTTATGGAATTCTGAACCGGCCCCAATTGATTTCAGCAACAAATAAAATTTTTATGAAATTATGGATAAGTTGATTTAAGTTGATTTTTAATGAATTCCATTTTATAGCAGCGGAAATTCTATGCCAAGGGCATAGCTTACGGAAGTTAATTTTGGCTGCATTGTAATACAGTAAGAAGAAATAACTGAACTTCTAAAAAGAAAAACCGATTATGAAATATCAATTCTATGATTTTTTCGACTTACTCAAGCCCCAGCACGTTTAAATAAGCGAACAACACTAAAAATTGATAAGCATAGGAATGTTGATAAAATTATTACGATAATAGAGCAATAAAACATAATCAATCGATATTAAATATGATAATTTTATATAAATAAGAAAATGGCAATAAAATAATTAATAATCAATCGTTGTAGAGAAAATGATGAACCTAGGTTTAAGAAAATTTAGCACTGCAAATTGGACAACATCGCTTGCGAGATTTGATGACCTTATCAATGCAAGATTTACAAAATATATGCTTGCAGTTCAAGGCGACACTCGCTTCATTGCCCCTCCCGCAGATGCAACTAATCTTTTCCTTGTATTTTTAAATTAACTTTTTCATCTAGAGGCTGCTTTAGCTTTACTCTTCATTATTAACTATTCTTTGCTTGAGCTTGTCGATCTAGAGTTGGTATTTTATCTTATCCTCCAACAATTTATTGATGCTGCCCTATTTATCATCATTCATCTTTTCGAGAGTGGCTGACTTCCTGTTCAAATCCTAAATTGACACTAAATATTCCGCTTACTTTTTTTTAAATTGAACGGTTTGGAATTCCACCAACTCGTAGATGTGAGCCCTATCTTCAATGACTTGAATCAGGGTTTGTTCTGCCTCAGCAACTTTGTTCATTCTCTCCTCAAACGATTTTTTAATTTTTTGTTAATTTGCTATTCTAAAATATTACTTGGCCCGAAAATCTCCAAAGGAAAACTCTAGCTCACTAATTTTGAACTCCATACTACTGAAATTCTCATTAATTTTTTTAATATTCTATTTGTTTTAGGTGAGCATCTCCTTTGTTTCATTGAATATTGCTATGAGAAATGCCTTTTAATTCTATCTTTACTGTATTTGATCCTTATAGTGCTTGACTTCTTTCTATAAAGTGTTGACCTTGTGAAGGTGAGTTTTGAAATAAGTTAAAAACCATTTCCAATCTTTGACCATTAAGTTGATTACAATCTCAGTCTTCTTGCAAAATTTTTCAGCTTCCTAACTTTATAAAACCCTCAAAATATTCTTTTAGAGAAAGGTAAATTTATTGAATAGATACTTTTCTTCATCTAAATTTTTCAATTTAGTTCTCTCCATATCATGAATTTGTTTCCTTAATATGGTGATGGTTTCACGCTCGTAATCCATTTTCTATTTAAATTTATCTTTGATCCTGTTTGTTATTAATGTGGATGAATCGATGAAAGGGGTAAGGTTGGATTTTAATTATTCTAATAATTTAAAGACAGGACTGTTGAGGACAATACTTTCAGGTTTAAATTAATCTTGATTAACTTTACTCACGGACATTAGAGTTTAGATTTCTTTGATTCTTTCCTGCTCAATCATTTTTAGATACTACCCGTAATTTTATAGCTTGCCCGTCAAATGAGACACAAAAAACATGAGTTATTTAGCTTGATTTTTCAATATCTGGTACGTTTCTGAATTCAATACTAATTCGAGGGTGGTTTTATGGTTAGATTTGCAATCATGTATCTTTTTCTAGGCAATGCTTAATCGATTAGTTAGAATTTGATTTTATTCAGATAAAGCTGATGCGTTTGCATTAAATTGAGGGTTGGTTTCTATATCAGCTTCCATACTTGCTACTGCTATTTTTTGCTATGAGTGCTGTATTTGGATTTTCTTCAGGTCGATAAGTTCCTCTAACTTTTTGTTGTAGTAATTTATTTGCAGTCCTCCGCAATAGCATAGATGATGATGATTTTATTCGATAATTTGATCAACTGCTAAGGAACTATAATTTCCAAGTAAAGTGATCCTTCTCTTTAGAATCTTAGTTTAATTTTAAAGATCCGATATTCTTGCCTTTTGCTGTTAATAAAGTGGATGAAGCATGCATGCATTATTAAGAGGAAAACTTTCTTCTTTCTTGATGATTTCTTCGTTGATTATGGGCTAAACACTATTAATTTTCTATTAATTTAGGTTGGAGCATGTTTTAATTGGTTATTTCTGTTCCTCATATTTTATTTAAGATTAAGATTACAATATTTTAATAGGGTACTCTGATTCCTCATATTTTATTTAAGATTCAGATTGCAGGATACTAAGCATTTCCTAAATTAATCTGCAGATTGTTTCTTTATTGACTTCACAAGTTTGCAATTACGATATTATCTTTGTGAAGTGAATACAGGCAATTTTATTTCTGTTTGTAATGGCTGTCAGTTCCTTTTTAGTCTATGACATTTAAGTCTTGTAGCATTGAAGTTGGGAGGAGAGCAACTGATTTTGCTTTATAAGTATTTTAATATTGAACTCTTCCTACATGGTAAATTATTATGTTCATCTGTTCAGTTTTTGTTTATAAAAACATTTCAATTTATAAAAATGTGTCAAGCAATCCTCGATATTTATATTGTTAAATGTGCACGTGAAATACAATTGTGTATCAATGACTTGGGGTTGGGG
>Ga0302188_10000112_pt1 | contig 63749 bp, 25 predicted proteins | sample II_Bog_E2_1_FD_198783 | JGI IMG/M metagenome (GOLD analysis project Ga0302188, IMG submission 198783) | Peat permafrost microbial communities from Stordalen Mire near Abisko, Sweden - II_Bog_E2_1 | ecosystem: Environmental > Terrestrial > Soil > Wetlands > Peat | place: Sweden: Abisko... | reverse complement strand
ACCAAAAAACCTGAGGGGACCGCAACCAGGAGATGAATGCAGACAATGTGGAAAACTTGGACATTGGTATTTTTTGACTGATTTAGGAAAAATGACTGTCCTTCTTATAGGCGTTAAAGGTAATATGCTTAATATTAAGTCGGAGAAGAAGAAGGTCATACTCATCTTCATCATCATCTTCATCCCCTTCAAGTGACAGAAAGCACAGAAAGTAAATATCAGCCATATCTTTAGAAAACACAAATCGAAGAAGATCAGTAAAAAACACAAAAAGAGAACTCCAAGCAGCAGCAGCCCCAGCTCATCGTCGAGTTCACCAGTGTATTTCTAAGGTTATTTAGGAAAAATGAGAAAAAATGACCAATGATAGATCCATCCATCAAATTGCCGATTCTTTGACCTATCAATATTTATCAACAGGCCCGATTCCTTACAAGAACTCCGGGATCATATCATGATATTTATAAATCAAAACAAAAAAATATTTAAATGGGTCAAATTAAACAATCACTCCTCTTCATTATTTTCTTTTCTCGTCTCTTACCCAACATCTTGCTTCACTATTACATATTATCGATCACTGAATCCAAATTTTAGCACATCCTTATGAAGAAGTTCATAATATCTGCTTGACTCCATCTTTTAATCATTGAGAAATGTGCCGTTTGTTGATTACAAGTCCATGATATAAGGCTTAATGAATTAAGTATACGTCCCATCAATGTTCATTTTTGGCATCATACGAAATTGAAGAACCGAATGCTGTCGAGAAATAGAAGGATTTTCGCATAAAATATCGCAAACTCTCTAGTCTTTGCCAAAAAGATAAGCGCTATTAGCTAGTGAAATTGGTTCTATATTAATTCATGTTTACGAGAAACATCCTATCCTTTGAAAATGTAAATCTGCCATAAGTCAATAGGAGGTCTACTTTCTGGGGGCTAATGAAATTTTAGACTTATGCCTCTAAATTAGCAAAGTAATACTCTCTGGCATTATAAAATTGAAGTAAAATTCCTGAAGGCTCGAAAGATGGAAGTTATTTCACTATCTATACTTTCTTTTATTCAATCTTTTTGCCTATTTATTCATATGCTCGCTACTATTTGAATTAGTTTTGTTCTCGATGATGATGCTGATGTCTTGACGAACGATATTAATGTTCCTTCGACCGCGATCTTGATTTTTTATGATGACTCCTTTTATATTCTTTTTTATGTTGATCTTTATGACTCTTTTTATGTCTTTCATGAGAAGAATCATCCTTGGACTTTTTTTCAGTCTTCATTATATAATAGAAAAGATTTAACTAATAACCTAAATCGAAATCAATGATGAAATTTGATTCATAAAATCCAATTTTGATCTGTATACAAATAATTCAAATATTTGAACAGGTTATCATTTTAATTTGGTGATAATGATGTTATCTTTGCTATTCATAACCATAGTTAAACTTTAACTATTTGGTATATCCTCCTTTATGGTTTAATTATTTAAAAATCAATAATAATTTCATTTAATCGAATATTTTTTATTGAGCTTCTATATGAAAAAATCTTAAGGCTAAGGCATAAAAAAACTAAAGCTCGAGGACTACTAGGTCGGTCGTATCTTAGGTAGAGGTACTCATCTCCTTATTCAGGTGGTTTTGGTAAGGTTAAAGTTGCTAAAAATAAAAAAACTGGAAAATATGTTGCGCTTAAATTGCTGAAAAAAAGCGAAATTATGAAAGCACAGCAGATCGATCATGTGTACAATGAAAATTATGTCCATTCTCAGCTTAATTATCCTTTCATAGTGACTTTCGAAGGTCTCGCCCAAGATTCCAAACATCTCTATCTTGTCTTAGAACTCATCAACGGAGGATAACTTTTCACTTATTTAAGAAATGTATAGTCTTTTACAACAGATCAAGCCCGATTTTATGCTGCCACTGTTGCAAGTTGCTTTTAATATCTCCAAACCAAGAACATCATCTTTAGAGATCTTAAACCTGAAAATTTGCTCATAGCTAATGATGGCTATCTCAAATTAACTGATTTTGGATTTGCCAAGTTTCTAACTGAGGGACGAACCTTTACCATATGCGGAACTCCATAATATATTGCTCCTTAAGTTATTTTAAATCAAGGTCATGGAAAAGCAGTCGATTGGTGGACACTTGGAGTTCTCATCTATGAAATGCACGCGGGAATCGATCCTTTTAACGATGAGGACCCTATGGGCATTTACAAAAATATTTTAAGGGGAAAAATATCTTTCCCGAGTTCATTTGATAAAGATGCGAAATCACTCGTAAAGCACTTGTTAGTTGCTGATTTATCAAAGCGTTATGGAAATTTGAAGGATGGTAACAATGAGATAATATAGGTGTTAATGACATCAAAAAACATCGTTGGTTTAACAACTTCAGTTGGGAAGATCTCCTCAAAAAGAAACTAAAGCCCACTTACATACCAGTTGTCAAAAGTTTAGGAGATGTCTCCAATTTCGAAGACTATCCCGATTCTGGCTCAAATAGTGCAGTTGAGATCAAACCCAACGTTGATCCCTTTTTAACTTGGTGATCTGAATTCTAATCATTATAAATAACGTCAGAATATAAAAAAGGATATATTAAATCAAATAAATTTTAAAGAATCTTCTCGTAAAAACTCTTCTATAAGCTCCTGATATATTTTTTAGGAAACTTAATGGAGTGTTTTTGTCGACAAAAGCTAAATTCCGTCCTTCTAAAAATTTTATGAGTCAACCCAAGTTGTTACCAATAAGTCTTACTTTTCAGTTAATTTTACTTCTAAAGGATTCTTGGGCAGCATAATTTGTTATTCATGTTAAACAATTAACCCGCAAAGGTTACTGACCCATTCAATCATTTTGTCCTTAGCTTGTCTAAAAATTATTTGAAGAGAATCTTAATCGATTGAATACTAGCTCATAGTAGCGAACATTTTAAAGGACCACGGAAATTGTTCTCCATTGCAAGCATAAAAAGGTCTATATTCTTCGAGGTGTTCATTAAATGCATCGAAAACAGCTTTAAGATGGATTATTTCGTTGGAATTGTATTGCCCTTCATTTTAGTTGATAAAATCTAAAAATATTGATTCGTCAACAACTTTAAATTGCTGAGAAGTATTTAATGGCATATTTTTAGATATTTTTTTGTATTTTTAACGAAATGTGAGTCCATATCTCTTCCTAATCATCTAGACGAATTGTTCAGAATATTCCACCTCAATGTAGCAAAACAAATGGCATAAAAAATTTATGACTGCCATCATACTTGTATTTACAGTCAATCCATCTTCGTAAGTATATGGGTCTTCGATCCAATTCATTTGCCTGAATTCTCGCAAATTGATCAAATCCTAAAGGTGCTCATAATTGATTAAATTTGGCCTAACAGAGAGTTGATCAAATTATTTTTAGCATTTTTTGAAAGACTTAGCTTAATACTTTTATGTTGCAATATCCTCAGGATGCACATCAAAAGAGATGGGTTTTAAAACATTAATTGGATGTTTAATTTAAGGCTTTAATTTGCTCGCAAGTGATTCCAAGAGCTGACTATAATGCTATTTTTCATTAGATGATAGGACTTTATAAGAGTTATCATTGTCATCAAAATGAGTCTGTTCTAGTCTTTGCAATAAATCAGAGAGGGATTCAGTTTAAATTTTAGTTAATACAGTTTTTTGCTCGATTATATCTTCTGCAGTATCTTTTCTTTCAGAATATTGCATACCAATTTAAGTGCACTCTGGACTAGCTTCTACTTCAGCTGTGTGGAAAACAATATTGTTTTGCAGGCTGGAGGTGGCCTTATCCTCTTTAGTTGTTTTAATTTCTTCATTCTGTATTTATTTTGAGTTGCCAATAGATCTTCTTCGAAGTTTAGTCCTATTTTCTTTTAGAGAAGGTTTTTCAATGTCTTTTTAATCATAAAAATCACAGCTACTGGTGGCAGTTTTTGCCAAAAATTGATGGACCATCTTTCGATCATCACCATTAAAGATTGGTACAAAATTTTAGTCAATTAAACAATATTATCGATAACTTTCAGGAGATTAGTTTTTATTGTCGGATAGATTCTTTAAAGGTATTTCCATCTTTTTAAATCTTTTACTTTTGTTCGATGTTGATAGACCTTTATTTGTTTCAGGGGAACATTACTTAGATGATGCTTTTATATTTTTTTTGTCTTTTGGCTTACAAGTTTTAATGTTCGGACCTGCGACTAGTGAATGAATCGTGCAATTTGTGGATACTTTGGTATGGCCTGAAACATGCTTCGAATTGCTATTGATACTTAAACTAGTCTGAGGCTCCTATACTTTAATTAATATTTTTTTGGGCTAAGTGAATTTTTGTTTACGACTTTTCATATAGAAATTTCTATAAATTCTAAATAATAAATACGGAATAGATGCTATTAATTTGAAGTTAAGAAAAGAGAGAATTTTATTTGGCCCTATTTAAAATATCTATAAAATTCAAAGTATAATACGTCAATAAAATGAACACAAAACTTACTAGGTCCCAAATATTCTCTTTGCTGTCATGAAAATTACAAAAAGTATATCTTTTTAAGTGTCAATGAGAAATCTGTTATTGATTGTGATTACATCATACTCAGAAACAGAGAGGAATTTCAAATTATAACTGCACTTTGATTCCTGACGACAAAATTTTATTCTTCACATATTTTTATCTCGTAATTAATGATGACGCAAGGGCTCTTGTAAATTACATTAAAGATAAAGTTATTGGTAATGATTCAACATAAATACCACTATCCAAACATTGGCAACAACAAAACATCACAATGGATAACTTATTGAAGGCAAACATTTTCTCAAAAAATATTGATTAAGTAAGACTCTGCCTTAAGTATATGGCTTGAAGACAATGACGACTTAAAACATTTGATTTCGATGGGCGGCAATCCAATAGCAAAAAATATCAGAAATGAAATGATGTAAAAATTTGTTTAGTCCTGTATTTTATGGGTATGATAGCTTTTGAATTTTTGATGCCAATAGTTGAAAAATACTATGATCTAATAGAGAGAGATCAAGAAGAAATAAATCTTAGGCTAGTCTATTCCTCCAGCGATTTGAAATATTACTCCAAATCGAGGCGGCAAAGTGGACAACGCTTATTTACTTTCAGCCATGATTTGGCACATTCGTGATGGTAGATATGGCCGCAAGGAAAACGTTTTATTAGTTAGTCTAATTTACAACTCAAGTACCAACCTTGAAACCCTCGATACAAATAGAACATTTTTGAGAAGATCGGCCCATTCTCATATTCTTTATCAGTTTTCGATATTTTTGCGCTAATCCATTAGTTTATGAATACGTTATCGAATTGGAAAATTCTAAAGATAGTCTCTAAATATAAGTGATTATTACAAGGACTTGCTCGATTATAGCATCTTCATCGTAGTCTGACAAGGTCAGTAGAGGTGTCTACATACAAATTATTGTACTTATTCGAAATTGAACTGCATTTTTTTTATGGTCAAAAATGGTAAGTAAAATTTTAACTTTTAATTATTATAGATTAATGATAAAATGATCAGAATTATTTGATAGGGACTAGGCTCTATTTTTCAAATGAAAGAGCCTGATTAAAATTTATATTATTTATCATGCAAAAAATTGGGTTTGAAATAAAATTCGAGCAAAACTATAGCACAGCTTTGAGGGAGCTTAAGATTATTGAAAAAAATCCAACACAGGCGAAAATCGACGCAATTAAACCAAAGATCAAAGATTTAGAGAAGTGCATAACTAATATCTAGCAAACGCTCTATGCTGATAGAAAAATTAATCGATATGACGCATAAAGAAAGGTTGCAAGTTATCGAGAACAAAAGAACGGTTTTAGATTATCTTTATAAAAAATTGAATCGGATATTCAAAAGGCTCTTCTTTTCCAACATCTAACACAGGATAAAAATTCTGACCCTTCAGATTTAAAAATGCAAAATAGAAAAAAAGCACTTGAATTATAGCAGCAAACGATCGGTATTCATAGAGAGATTGTGGAAGTAGCTGGAATAGTAAATAATACTAAACTCGAAGTTCACGACCAAGGAAAGAGGTTAGAGGGCATATAAAACGATGCCGATGAAGCTGAGTTATAGCTTACAATGGTTGATCAGTTTATGAGAATGATTTCAAATAGAAATCTACTCACAAAACTCATCTTAATCCTTCTCGTCATTTTTTTGGCTCTCGCTGATCTCATAATTTTCGTATTGAAAATAAGTTGAGAAAATGATCAAATTTGACTATAATTTTATATTAGCCGCTATGTACTGTTTTAAAAGTTTGTCAGAATGTAGTACATTAGTAAGAGCCTATGCCCTCAAACATTGCTACGAAGAAGCTCGTCTTTTCTAAAAATCAAAGACTCAAAATGCGAATACTCAACAAGCGCTAAGCAATTGCTTGATCATTAGAAAATAAAGAATAAAAAATGAGACTGATTTTGGTTATAAGTAGGAACTAAAAACCAATATTCTAAAGAAAATGCACTTTGTTTATCTGTAAAAAGTCTAGGACCTCATAGCTTTTCTTTGGCAGCATGCTCAAGCGAAGGAAGTCCTCTTTGGGCTTATCCTCATTTAAAATATTGAGCAATACTTTGGAGGTACAGATTTAATAACTTAGAACATTTTTAATATAGATAATGTGGGGCTAAATTTCTTATTTTCATGAAATTGCTGAAATTGTTGGTCAATAAAATTAGAATAAAAGGAAGAGTATGCTTTTCTTACACTTACAATGCTAAAATATTTTACAAATAAAAGTTTTAAGAGTTTTTAAGAAGTGAGGAATGCACAGATTGGTAAATTTGTGAAAAAGATCTGTTGAAAAACGGCCAAAGATACGAATGCGAACAAACTAAAAACTTTTTCAATCATTATTCAATGTCCAAACCTCTTGAGGATAATGAAAATACCATTTAGATGCCTAAATGATTTCATATATTTATTTGGGTAATGTAAAAGAATTAAACTTCCTATCTGAAGTTGTATTTGTATTTTAAATAAAGAAGATATGATATTGCATGCATCCTTCTCTTGGTAAATTATGCGATTTAAATATAATTCACCTCTGTTTTTGGCTTAAATATATTACCCGAAAATAAAGTTCATCCTACTTTTAAAGTTTATATATTTTCCCTTAATTTAAATTGAAAAATAGTCTTGCTCATAAATCTGATAGTTGATTAGGAATTATACATTTTTATCTTGAGGAATATGATAAAATTAAAAAGTTTCATATATAATCATTTAAATATCCTCTAACTATCTTACTCCACATCTTCAATTGTACATTTATACTAAGAATGGTATTAATTATTCGTATTTTAGTTTTTTCGAGGATTTTTAGCCATGTTTTCCTTTTCAGTTTTGGCAACTCTTATATATTCTCGAGAATTAACTGTAGTAAATTTAACTTTATTTGCTTGACTGTTTTTTCCCAATAAACTAGGATGATTGTGACCTTCTCTACGCATGATAAGAGAAGACTGAGAAATAGTTGATTTGTTGTGGTTATATATGTCATTCAAAAATTGTTATTCTGACTAGGTTGTTAGTTCAACTACTTTACCCGGTGCAACTGATTTAATACGATTAACTTGGTAAACTTAAGGTTCTTTTATTTTTTGTTTGATTTATTATACTTACGATATTTGATCCAGGAACTTCGGAATTTGTTAATTTCCCATTCTTCTAATTATATTCTTCCAAATCATCACAAGTATCTAAAAAGTGCCACCCGCTTTAAAATATTAATGATTTTTAAAAAATATACTCAAATTGAATTTTGCATAAAAAGAACATTCCTTTTGTTTTATTATAATTGCACTTCGTTCCAATAATCAATCCATTTATGTTTTTAATAAAATATGCTATAATGAGAAAGAGAATTCATATTTTTAATCAATCAGTGATTTTGAAGTAAACCACAGTATTGGCAAATTCATATTTAATAAAATTAGATATTGATAGATTGCTTTCCGTTACGTTAATACCGAAGATTAACAAATTAAAATATTCTGAGAAAATAATCTAAACTTCCTATATTTATATCAACTCATATATTCTCTATAAGTGCTGCCTCAACACGTTTTATAACACTTATCTAATTGATTTATTGAATGTCCACAGCTGAGCGGAAAGCAGTCATCAAACATGCAGATATGAACGAGGAGATGCAGCAAGATGCCATTGACTGCGCAAATGTGGCCCTGGAGAAGTTCAACATTGAAAAGGATATCGCAGCATATATCAAGAAGGAGTTTGACAAGAAATACAACCCTACATGGCACTGTGTTGTTGGCCGCAATTTCGGTTCTTACGTTACTCACGAGACCAAGCACTTTATCTATTTCTACATGGGGCAGGTGGCAGTTCTGCTCTTCAAATCTGGATGAACTGATCATCTATACCCTCTCATTCATCATCAATCATTTTTAAAGAACATATTAGGGATTGAATGAAGCAAAAACGTTTAGCATTCAAGTTCTTGCAAAACAATTTAAAAATAAAAGATCTATAAGATGAAGCTTATGTATTAATTTGTGAATTTTAAATCAATGGAAATGATAACTCATAAATATTCCAATTACGAAGCAACACTAATGCAATTTTTATTATTTAATCAAGCATTATAAAAATTACTAACTATCATTAAAGGGAGAGTCAAAATGATACTATAAATATTTTTTATAAATTTTAATGTTTGATCCCTCATGCAAGAAAGTTTTTTTCGTTATTCCTTCCTGAATATATTTTCAACAACTCCTCTTTGACTATTGATTTACGAAATAACATTTACATTATTTGATTTAATATTGTATTTTAAAGCTGAGAAATAAAAGGAGATTATCATTGTCATTTACATTCTTTATCATTAGTTAATTATAATATCCATGAGTTATTCCTTTCTTCTCAAATACATCATCATCGGAGATTCAGGTATACTTACATCCAATTAGGAGTTGGAAAATCGTGTGTTTTATTACAATATACGGATCAACGCTACAGAGAGAAGCATTAAGTTACGATAGGAGTATAATTTGGAGCCAAAATGCTTAAGTTCAAGGAAAATAATATCAAGTTGCAGATTTGGGATACTGTCACATTTTATTAATTTAGGCAGGTCAAGAAAGTTTTAAAGCCATCACGAGAGGATATTATCGCAATGCAATAGGAGCAATAATAGTTTATGATATCTCCAATCGAGATAGCTTTTCGCATATTTCGAAATGGTTAGAAGAGGCCAAGTCAAACGGGCCTTCATCTCTAACTTTTATTCTCGTTGGAAATAAAAATGATAAAAATGCTGAGTACTAATCATTGTTATTCAGAAGAAAGATATCTTTTGAAGAAGGTTTAAAGTTCGCAAAATAGCAAGAAATTGCATTTTTGTAAACTTCAGCAAAGACAGGAGACAATGTCGAGTAAATTTTTAATGTTTTGACCTAACTTATCTTGAATAAGATCGAAGATGAAGCCATTGAAATACGAAATCATCCGGGTGTAAAAATAGGCAACGAAAAATATTTGGGAATCAGATAAAATTATAGTAGGCACATCTAATAGCGCTCCAAGATAGTGATTAGCAAGCCAATCAAACAAAGTAAGAAAGGCTGCTGTGGTAAATGATATCAATAATGTAAAAGTGATATTTTTTTTTTTCATCAATATTTAATTAAAAAGAAAAGTTATCTTGTTTAATGGCAGTCTTAGTTCCTTTTGATAATTTTTTTAACATTAATTGCATTTTTTTAACAAAGAGTAGCAGTCATTCCACAAGGCGGACAGGTATAACTTTTTTAAATTTACAGAGGAACATAGCTCAAGAATGTGAGGAATTAGTAATTTACTGTAAGTTCAATAGAGATACCTGATTTCAATGATTGATTGGAAATAAGTGAATGTTATTCATTCTAAATATCTAATAATTAATGCAGAATACGAGTTTAAATTATTATATCAATTACTTTCCATTTTTTATGGCGATGTCGAATTCACTTTTTTTGTTTGAGATGAAAAGTTATCATCTTTGGCATACGAAAAAATTAGTCATAAAATTATAATATATTCAAAGGTACGATAGTGGATGGCTTTTGAATTTTTACATTCGCAATTATTTACGGTACCTCGTCTCGGGGAAATAGCTCTTCAAGACCGAACCATTCAGTTAGAGTATATGGAACGTATAAATATGACGAATATGATATGAATGAAAATCAAATCCATATTCTTTTTACAAACATTCAAAGCTTAGTCGATGAAGATCAAATATTATTTAAAAACAGAATTAGCCCTAGTATCTAAGAGAGAGAAAAAACACTTCAAGACAAAAAAGTAAATAAATATTAAAATAGGAAGAGTAAGAGAAAAAAGCTCCCTTATTATCACTTTTGCGGAAATATTTAGCTTTCTTTGACCGTGTATAGTAGCCATTCCACAAAGTGAATTAGTATAATGTGTTAAAGTATAATAGTTAAATGGAGATCCGCCTAACGGCAGCTCCATTCACCCCATCCTAGACAAGGCTGTGGATCAAACGTCTCGGCCTTAGGCCTTGGACATTTAGTCATGATTATCTATGATATTGATTGATTGATAATAGTTAAAAAAATGTATACCATAATGTGGAGAATTAGTAATAATAATCGTTAATGAACTCTAAGCTTATTATGAGTTCAAATACAAAAAAGAATAATTAAAATGATTTAATTGGAAATCACAAAATTTATTTACTTTGATTTCTCAATTATTAATTTATATAATGTATCGAATTCTATCTCAAGATTAAATGATAGTTCATCATTATGAATGTTTCCATTGTTTTATTATGATATAAAATTAGATGATATTCGTCATAAGATTATAATATATTCAAAGGTGTGCTAATAGATGGATTTCCCATTTCTAATTCCTGAAACATACACAGTACATCGTTTAGGAGAAATTGCCGCTCAGAACCGATCTATTCAAACTCAGTATATAACTCGTATAAATGTTATGAAATTGAATGAAGAGTAAATCTAGATACTATCGGGGCACATCGAAACCTTAGTTGATGAAGATCAAATATTATTTAAAAACAGAATTAGCCCTATGATCGAATATAGAAAAAAACACTTCAAAGACAAAAAAGTAAATAAATAGTAAAATAGGAAGAATCAATACAAAAAACACAAAGAGGAAACATCTATTTCATAGCAGTCTTAGTCCCCCTTCTTATCAGTTTTACGACATTACTTTCCTTTTTTCAACCAACAGTAGTGGCAGTTCCACAAGGAGGAAAGATGCAAATTTCTGAAGTTTAGCTTGGAAAATACATCCCAGGGTGTATAGGACTAGTAATCCTTATAGCTACTGGAGTCTGGGCCAAATGTGTGTTCAAAAACTCAGAAGCATGATTGAAATGATTGATTCAAAACTCAAGTAAAATTTATTTACTCTGATTGATTACTCAATAAATTCAAGATGAGATGAAGCTTAAATCAATATATCTGTTTCTATTTTTTGATGATGATATCGAATTCACTTTTTGTTTAAAACTAACCAACTATTAGTTTTGATATACGGGAATATTTGCAAAGCCAAACTACTTTATTGTTTTGAAATCTAACCATTCTTTTGAAAATTCAACAAAAAATTAAAAATGTTCAAGCTTGGAAATTTTTTTATAGCACAGTCCAAATTGAGGCTGCTTAAGAAGTGAGAGAAAGAAGTGATTTAATTTGAATAAATTGAACTTTGAATATCTTTTTTCATGATATCAATTGACTATAGTTTGTATATTTTCATTCAATTATCAAGCCAAAGAGAAAAATTATTTAAATATATTAAATTTTAGTTTAATAGTAATAGGCAATAAGCACATACTTCCTGTTAGAAGTTTAAATTCATGTCAAATCATATCTATTGGAGGTCTATTCTCTTCCGATTCCAGTCCAATGTTTTTAAAATCATTTTTTTTGAAAGAGTGTCTTTCAAGTTTATGAATTGCCTTAGTTTTCTTCAAATGTTATATCTTTGAAAGCTATTCTTGATTATCTTTTTAAAATTTATCCTCCCTCTATTAATTTTCTTCATTCATATTTTTATGACTAAAATTCAGCGGTTAAAGAGCGCCTTCACGTATCTCAATTGAATCTGTTTCAATTGCTTCTCCTCCTTCGATTTAAGCTGCAGATATATCAATTGGGTGAGCTTCTTGCTCCATATGAAGAACGCTTTACTTATTGTTATTCTCTTCTTCACCCCCAATCTATATATCTTTTTATAGATCCTCAGGTTCAATATTTTCATCTTCATCGTCTGAGTATTCAATAGGGATCATTGTCTTACAGATCTCACGATAGGTGAGATATGCTACTACGAGGAGAAACACCAGTCTTAGCTGTTCAAAAACTTCCATGAAGCTAATAATTTATTGTTATAGCAAATAAAGCAATAAATTAGTCAAAAGCCAATCTTAGTTTACTATCGTTTAAAATTTTTATTAAAAAGTCATGATAAAAATTCATTGAAGAAGATACTAAATTTTTCATAATTTGGTGTATTAATTTTTTGTAATTATTTTTTTTTTCCTTTTTTCCTCTTTATTTTTCTTACCTCCATTCTATATGAACCTTGGGCAGGAGATAAATTTTTATAATTTTTATAAGAGAATGGTACTAATATGACTCAAGTGGTAGATGACTCAAATTTAATTCCTCCTTTAATTAATTTAATTGTAATTTATTTTTTGAAACTCTAAGCTTTCAATTATTAAATAATTCTTTCTTTCATCAAAATCAATGAGTAACCAATCAAATCCTATATCTCCAAAATAATTAGCAGAATAGACACTTGAAAATTTCTCTAAAAACGTCAATTATTTACAAGGACAAACACGTGAGAAAGTTCAGTCCATAGAGATGGCTGTTATCTATCAAATACCAAAGGAAAAAGATGAATAAAAAAAAGCCGATTATCAAGCACTCTTAACAAACGTTGAAAAATAACTAAAAAATAGGCAGTAGAGTACAATATTATTTAGATAGAACAAATATAAAGAGCATCATTGGCTAGCCAATATATTTAGGTCAGAAAAGCAGCATCCTAAATAACCTGGAAGCAAATGGTATGGACAGGATTATTATCAGTGCTTATCACAGCTGCTTTTAGCGTTATCACCAAGCTAATAACGGGCGACTGGCCATGGTGGGCTTATTTGCTCTTAGGAATATTATCCCTCTTCTTAATAGGACTCATAATAATTATATTCAACAAATGTAGATGCAGCCAACAACTAGAAGAAGAAGAATTATAGAGGTTAAACAAAGAAAAAAATAAAGTGATTCCCTAAACCTGATAAACTATCATTTAATTTGTAAAATTAATTTATTGGCTAAAACTGCATATCAAGTTCAAGATCTCAAAAAATTTATTATAAACAATTACTTCACTATTGTCCATTTATATCCATTGAACTCATACCCACATACTCAAGTGACCAGATCAGTCACGATCTATAGAAAGAATGACACTTAGCATGAAGGGAATTAATAAAAACAAAGAATTTTAGCACATTGTTTTTTCTATAATGAGCAACATGCCCGTGACATATTAGTATTGCCATAACCAAATTATAAAAGAATGCTATTTTCTTCTTCTGAATATTGAAAATTATATTAAAAATCAACAATTTACAGGATAAATAAAAGAAATTATCGAGATTAATGATAAATTAACTTTAATAATCGATTAAAGACTACAATAATTATAGGATAGATAGTTGCAAATTAGAAGCATCAACAATCATTCAAATATAGTATCGTATCATCAATTGTTTTATGAACGCAGGGGCATCAACTTAGGCAGCTTTCTGTCTTTAACCCGTGAGTCATAGAAGGATTTTTCATTTTTTCTCCTCGGTGATTCTTTTTCAGGGAGCCATAAACTTTTTTTGAGGTCGATAGTTGATCCTTTATTTATAACTCGAAGTGCAATTTTTTTGTTTTATTAATTTATACGTTCTTGCTCCCTGAATCGTTTTTCATGTAATGCCAGCATATAGTTATTTTAATCTTTTATCGTTTTTCTTTTTTGAGCCTGGACTATCTTATCAAGCAAAATTTCATTTTCCAGATTAATCTGAGAAAAATTTTCGACTGAACGGTGATGACTGGAGACCTCATGCACCCTATTCAAAAATCCCATATATTGTGAAGTGGACAGATCAAGACGCGGTTTTTTGTTAACGATTTCCTCAATCCTCTTGAGATATTTTTAGTAGTTTTCCTCTTTATCCTTATTCGCGGGGAGGCGAGCGTAAATAGACCTATAGAAATCAAAAGTTTTGTTCATATTAGAAGAATATATTGTTCTAAATTAATTAGTCCAGAAATAAGAGAAGTATAAAATTATCCTTTCAAATTTTCACTAATCAAAATACATCAGCTATTGTTTTGTAAAATACTCTACTAGGATTGAATATTTAAGTATCATAGTATGCAATATTATGACTGACATTAAACTTTTTAATTGACTATAAAGATACAGTTAAAATTGTTTTTGTTTAATTGTTCTACTTATTAATTCATTTGTAGTGAATCAATTTCTCGATTGATAACTACTTAAATTAAAATTAATAAACAAAAGATGATAATAAATAATGCAGAATGATCAAGCCTCTATAACTCATTTTAATGATTTATTTCCTTCTTCCTTCGATGGATGATTTGATTAATAAAAGTCATTAAAAGGACATTCATGAATTGAAGCAAAATTTAAGGGTAAGAATGATTCATTGAACATTATTGGGAAAAAATGATTGTAAATTGGATAGGAATTTTATAAATACAAAAGAGGTAGATTTTTAGTCAATTATTTTTCTTTTTAAAAAGTTATCTATCCTTATTTTAAATTGGATTTATCTTTTATTTACATAGAAGCTTATTTGATATCCTCATGAAAAGCCATATCATTAAGTGAAAGAATTGAATCTTAAAGTGATAATTCATGCTATTGATTTTGCAATATTATAGTTTATACAACTTGCCTTTCTTTTTTAAATTGTTCCTAAAGAAACAAAATTGACTTGATAGCTTTTTGATATTGCCCTTGCTTGACTATGCTAACTCCGTGCTTTTTAAAGACTATTGCAATCGCCTCTTAAACACGATTCTGAAAATATAATGGATAGGCCTAAAGAGCATGCTGCATATCATCAATCTCGTCAATTCTAAAATTGACAAAATTTTTATTCGAGGCTTTTTATACCTCTTTTTGATAGTATTCTATTTTATTCTTCATCAAAATGAAGAAAGTCTTGGCATAGTAAAGCTGATTTTCTGGAGAGAGGAGAAACTTAACATGAGCCAGGATAATAAAATAAAATGCCCTGATATTTTTTAAAGTTGAAAAATCTTTTATAAAATTTAATTTTTGCTCTTTTTTAAGTAATTTTAATAAAACTTTCTGGGCAATGCAGATAAATTTTTTATGAGAGTTATTACTTGACCGTTGATATCGATTTCCTCTTTTATTGATCTTCATCATATTTTATTCGGAGGGCTCATATTTTAAATTCAACTTTAAAGCATGTTATGAATCAGTTTCATTACTCTTGAAAGAGCTTAGTAATTGTATTGAGTGAGAAGAGATATTTGAATCATTTTTTCCCGATACTGAAGATGACAAATTGAAAAATGGAAGTAAAGGCTGTTTTTAGGTCTTTTGAAAGGGAGAAAGTCTATGAAATTGCATTGATCTGTTTGTTAAACTCAAAGAATTATTATTATATCAGAAAAAAAGACAATCATTTTTAAAAGTAAGTCAACAAAGCTCTCACTAAAACAAAGCGTATATTATCTTGCTCTAATATAAATTATCATATCAAGGGGTAGACGAGATCATCACTATCATTTTTCGAGGTGATGAATTCTAAACTATTTTTTGTCAAGACCCATTTTATGAATTATTATTGCAACGATCTCTTTTTGTCAGTTTATGCATGATATTGTAATCGATTTGCAATGATTTTATAAAAAATGATCAGTTTTATTCTTCATTGCAAAAATCATTTTTATTATTTATCAGAAACAAACTATTCTTATTTGAGATAGCTATGTTAAATATCGCTACGTTTGTATCTTAGAAAGTTTGAGATTAAACAATATTTATCATCTTGATTTATACTTATTTCATTTAATAATATAATTGCGCCAAATAAAATATGATCTCGGGAATTATAAAATGATGGAGATATTAATTTATTAAAATGAGATAGTACCTCAAGTAAAATGCTTATTTTTGAAAAATATTATCTTTTCGTAAAGCATCAAAATAATAACTACCCTATGAATTGCCTTCCCTACCATTCAATCGATAATTAGCTCAGCATAGTTTATTAATGATTCGCATTATTTTAATCAATTTTTTGTTTTCTTTGAATTTTAAGATAATTTTTACCTCATCTTCTGATCAAGCAAAGTTGCCTAATATCAAAATGCTTGATTTAATTCAAATAAACACAAAAAATATCTAAAACTAAGGATAAAATGATATTTAATACCAAGTTAATTGATCTTTTGTAGATTTATATCGCTTTATATAGCAAAGTTATCATAAATATTTGTATTAACTTTCATAAACGAGAATGATATAATGTAAGCTATTAAAACATCAATATTTTCTATCTTGATCCTTTAATTTTCTAATTAGTTCATGCTTTCTTATTTTTGTCATCCTTTTTTTCATTGGACCTTCACTTATCTCGATCATAAAATTCTTCAAACCGATTAACTTGGCAATTTATCTCTATTAATGATTTGCTCATATGAGAAATTTCATATGCAATTTATTTCCTTAAGCAATTTTGAGCGTTGATGATGTCCTCGATGCTGTTATTGTGATAAATTATTCTGAAATATGCATATTATTTTGCCAATTTTTAAAATTAATTAAAAACTTATTCTGTTTAGCTGACCCCAAATATTATATGCAGGCATCTTTTGTTAAAACTATGTTATTTTTTAAAGGCTTCCCAAAGCTGTTTCCTTAAATATTTATTTAAATCATCTTCAATTTGATAATTATCAATGATTATAAAATTTTTAATGATAGTTATGATATGTTTTTGGAAATTGTGAAATATCGACTTTTTTCTTTTATGGACAGTGGTTTCATGCTGCGGAGGTTACGGGAGTTGATTTTCAGATATTTTACTGTTGTACTATTCTTTAATAAATGAAAATTCATGAATTTCGATTTGACTATCGATTAACACCGAATCATTTAAATATTGATAGACTGAATCTTAGCTATTTTGGAAAAGAATAGAAGGTTCTACGATTTCATGTGAATAATTTTAACTTTTAAACAGGAAGATATCCATGAAATTTGTCATTTTGTTGTCAATCGATTTTAAAATTCAATTATTATAAACATCAAAAATCTGGTTGCACTTGGCAAATAAGAATATTTGATAAACATTGGCAAAATTTATTCAAATATTTCAAGCATATATCTGAATTTCCCAATGATAAATTGATCTGATTTTCTAATTTTTCTGCTTAATGATTTTGATGATTATGTTTTTTTTTTACTATTGTAAAACAATTATCCATGAATATGCATATATTAATATTAATAATTCAATTAAATTTAAGCAAAGATAAGGAATTTCTATTTTTTCCTTTTAAAAAGGTTAATAAAAACAATTATATGAGTAAAATTCGTAAAAAGTGGAACATCGAACAAATAAAAAATGCATTTTGGGACTTGGTGTTTTTTAAAACATGTACTTTCGTATCGAATATTAGATAAAAATTCTAATTCTCAAATAACTTAAAGAATATCTCTGAAAGCCTGAAAAAGTTAATGAATGAATCAATATTATCAATGAAATCTCTCAATAGAGCCTAATATACACAATAAATAAGATAATTTTGATAGTCACATTGACAAATTAAATTTTTACATTTTGAAATGATTATTTGAGAAAAGATGACATTGGAAAATGTCAATAATTTATTTTTAAAATAAATTAATTTTATATAATACCCGCTATTTAATAATTACAAAGGGCTCATTTACAAAGTTTTGATTTATTTGTTTTAAAACTTATTATTATTTAATTAACATTTTTTCATTGGTTAAGTTTATATATTCTCAATTTTAATTCTTCGATATAAAATCTGTAAGTATAATAGGTTCATTTATTTCTAAAAAGATAATTATTGCAATTATTAAGCACGGATAACTCCTTGCTATATATTTAATAATACTACAATACTAGGCTAACATTGGAATTTATCATTTTACTTTACTTTCAAATATGCTATTTAGTGCAGATAAAAGGACTGCTTTGCGAATTTATCGGGTTTAAACAGATCGATTTTTTGAAAATATTTTGAATTTTGAATTCAGTGGGAAAAAGGGGATTACATAAAAATAAAAGATTAAAATGTTCTATTGGTAAAAATTTTATTCATTTTTTGCCATTTCCAATCTTTCTTGCTATCTTATGTGCCTTTAATTTTAAAAATATTAGTAAGGTGCTATAGTCAACTGTGAGGATTGTTTACTTTTTAGAAAGATCAATTTTATTAGATGTGCATTATTGATAGTTTTTCATGTGTTTATAAGAGATGTATTGTTAGATTTAGATTTAAAATTGTTTTGATATCAATATAAAGGAACTATAGGGATAAATAATTGGAAAATAACGCTAATTTATCTTTTCTTCAAATTATTCGAAATCTAATGATATTATAATATATTATATGTTCAAATATAAAGTTTTGGCTGCATTATTGATAGTTGTCCTCAATGTTCAACTCTCAAGTATACCAAGTAAATGTATTTATACTTAGATTCAAATTTTTACAGTCTTGGATTTAGTGATTGGAATGCAGGAGGTGTGACTGAAGAACAAATCAACGGATTTATCAGTTTTGTTAACACTGCCGCTTCCCTATACGAAAATGATGTCCAAAAACATTTGGTCTATATAGTTAATCAATTAAATTCGTATTTCGGGAGTTCTGATGAGAAATACTCAGTGATCGTTCAAACGATTGATTCTCCGTTTGGTACCTACGTGTTTTGCGTGAATGGGACAAATCTGGCTACAAAAAAAGGTATAAATTTTAAAAGATCTAATTGGTCTTATCTATTCTACAGATACAGAGTAAATTCAGCCTTCGGAAATGAAGCTTACATTTCCTATCTTTCAAAAGGATCAGGTTTAACTGAAGATGAAGCTGATACCATCAATTCGATAATAGCCTCAAGTTAAACATAAGGATCTTGTAATTGTGGATTGGCATATTCAATTGGCCAAAAGATTAGCGATGCCCTATATCATTTTAGCTTAATTTGTCAGCAAACTCAAGATACAATTGCACAAATCAACGTATATAAAAATAAATGGATCTATACCAAACCGAAACATTGCTATTATACTGTTTGGGGATATCCAATGTGATCAAATAATTCAATCCATTTAATTTGGAAGTTTTATTTAATATTGTATGATTTTTTATTGTCTTAATAGTATTTTTTGTGCCATTTTTAATACAAAATTCAGTTATGGAACAAATTTGATAAAAGTGTAATTGATTATTAAATGAATTTATTCTCTTTAGTCAATCAGGAATGAACATAATATTCACAAACTTTAATACGAACTAATCACATTATCTTTTTCATAAAATCAGTAACTCAGATAACTAAATTTCATTCTTACTTCTTTTTATTATATCTGTTCGAATCAAATTCCTTATCAAATAATTAAGTTGATTAATATTTTTGTGATGATAAATAAAGTGTGCAAAGCCGCACGTGGCCTCTGCAATCTCAGAGCCGCCTTCTCACAAGTCACCAAAGCAGCCACTTCCACACCTGCACGCAGAGATCATCTACAGTTCAGCAAACATCGACTCGTTGATTTTGGATAACTTCCTCATGGAGAAATTCCCGACTCCCTTAAGATAGTGAGACCCAGTTAAGTCAACAAACTCAGCAATTAAATCAGAGTGGGTACTGAATCCTATCTTGGCGGACAACCAGCGTAAATATCCATATATTTAGTATCACTGTTTTAATCAAAACTGGTAGCAGACAAGAAAATCTTTCGAATAGTTCAGTTGCAAACTTCGCAGCACAAGGAGCACTCAATGGAACCGCCAAATATTCAAAAGATAAAATTGATTAAATTATCGACTCCTTCGGAGGAAAACTTAAAGTTTAGGTGACCCGCTAGCTGACTCAATTTACCCTCTCTTTTGAAAGTCCATTCTTGACCCAGGCAGTTGATCTGCTTTCTGAGATAGTAATCAACCCTGTGTATGATTCAGTGCAAGTTGAAGCTTTAAAAAGTTCTCTCTATAAAAATGCTAGTTCGATGGATCCTTACACCGTCTCCACTTAATCCGTCCACTATACTGCTTTCAGAGTATCTTAACTATTAGATAGGATCATTTCCTCGGGCAGCCCTCAAATGGTATTAGAGAGGTCGTCTACTCTATCACTCCAGAGCAAATTAAAGAGTATCATAGCAACTTCTATGTTGGAAAGAATATTGTAGTTAGTGGAGCTGGAAGCATTGATGCTAAAGCATTAGTCAGCTAGGTCAGTAGTAAATTCGGTTCAATTCCCACTTTCAGAATTACTGAAACTCCTAACGCAGAGCAACCCTATTTGACTCCTTCTTTGCTCTATCAACGAGATGATGAGTTGCTTAACACCTGCTTCTCAGTCGGTTTCTTGGCTCCTAGCTGGAATGACCCCGACTTTTTCGCGATGAACTACTTTAAGCGTATAATTGGCGAATACCGTTGCGATAAATATACTGGCGAGCATTTGAACTCTCCCCATCTTCAATACAATTCATTCCATACTTATCTTGGTAACTACCCTGATATGATTCTTCACAAGCCCTTCTACTACGCTTACTCTGATGTGGGATTATTCGGAAATTTCATCTATGGAAATGAGATGTACACTCAATAAATGGCTGTAATAACCCAGAATCAAATGTCAACTTATGCTCAATACGTATTTTTTCACTAAAGTAGATCAATCAAGCTGAAGTTTTTAGAGCCAGAAATAAATACTTCAACGATCTCCTCGAATTTAACGACCCATCAATTGTCTCTTTTGCTAACTCCAAACAACTTGCATATCTTGACAGATTGATTCCTCGCTCTGAGATAGCCACTCGAATTTCTCATATGACACCTAAATACTTGTAATCGGTAGCTAACAAGTGGTTCTGGGATAAATAGACTGCAGTTACGGCATGGGGAAATCTTCACAGTGGTATGATCAACGCCCACTACAACCGCACCTTCAGAAGGGCCACCTTAGGCGACTACTCTCAGGTTGCTGTTCATTTCATCTATTGATCATACAGCCAATAAAATTTAGTTATCTCTATCATTTAGTCTTAGAGCCATGCTTATAATTATTATTATCTTGCAGATGATTTATTATGATTACTCTTTATTTGGCATATTGAAGTTGGATTGGTTATAACTTTATAATGTAGGCTTCAACTGAGGAAAAGCAGCGATACTTACGAGAACAAATTCTATAATCCAGTTTTGATCCCTAATAATTCGTTACTTTTCTCAAAGATGATTTGGAGATTGAGTAGCTCGATGTTTAGCATCTGACCATGAAAACTATATAAAGCATTGTTCTTAAATTCAAACAATACAAGTACTACCAAAAGGATAACAAATCTCCTTCGAAAATTAAGTAACCCCCCGCAAAGAAAGTCAAAGTCGATTATGTATCATTGTAGTTATTTAGGAAAAAAATGGAGAAGTATATGATTATGAATTTTACGAAACTTGTCGCTGTATTCACGCTGATAGCTTTACAAAGAATCTTGAAGTGTTCATTCCAAATTTTTAAATAAAGCAAATCGAGGGACTGTTTTTTTCAATAGGCAGCAGAACATAAATATGGTACGTAGTCAAGACAAATATTTCAAAGTATCCAGTCAAAAGACTACAAGAAGATTTCGATTGGCTTTCGTGTTCTATTGCTCGATTGTTTCCTCAGCAAGCTGTAGTTAATTATAAATTTAGATTCCTGAACTTCCACCAATTGCTCGATAGGACTAGGGAAACAACGAAAAAAGAAGAAAAGAGTTGGAGACGTATATTCAAATACTGGCATCGAGAGAGTAGCTTAAACAGTCAAACCTTTTCCAATAGTTTCTAACAATACCAGCAGAAAAAATGTAAAAAATGAAGAAAAATGCTGATTCTTTTGAGCCTGCGAAGGACATTCAAAGTATTCAAAACTAACAAGGAGAAGTTATCATATCAATCACTAATAATTTGCGAGGCTACACTCATAAAACAAAGGCATACAACCGCAAAATTCAAAGCATTCATGAATCTATTTCAGTCAGTATATAAAAGGTAAGTCAAATTTTAAATACTGTGGTTTTATAGGTCAACAAGATAGTAAATTCTTTCGCATAGATACATGATCAATACAACCAAATGAATAATACATTTCCAGAACAGAAGGTAAATGAGTATAACTAAATTTTGGTCAATATTAACAATCTCTTCAACGTCTTTTCTGTTAGTCTGTCCACAACATCGAAGATAATTTAAACCAACCTCAAATAATTTTATAAACTATCGTTGAATTACGATAAGAGCATATCCAAATTGTATCTAAATTTACGATAAGCTTAAAAAGATTATGTTTCTGTTAAATTAAATCTCAATCGTAGAAAATAAAAAGTTTATCCGGAAGTCAGTCGCTGGTAGGTGGAGGAAAAGTTGCTGTAAAATCGTTACTTAACTAAAGAGGAGGCCTTTGAACTAATGCTGCCAAGATAAACCCTTTAACAAAACGAGAAAAAGCTGTGGTTGGGCTATCTTTATAAAAATTATAGGTAACCATCATACCATATAGTGATGAATTCAACAGATATATAAAATACGAAGTGAAACGATACGTCGATATTTTTTGCACATTCACTTCAGAGTTACTACTCAACAACAGAACTTACGTGGAATAACTGACTAAATTTATTTAAGAATCAAAGAAAATAGCTGTAGCATGATTTTTAATAATGCTTAAGTTAGATAGGCCAGCATGATATCATAACAAAACATAAAAAATCATCGAAGATAGGTTGCCGAGGATGAGAAGGGCATCTTTTTTTTGCTGAAATTAGTTCTACGAATTCTTATTTTTTTTTTAACTTATTTTTTTTAGTTCAGCTAGGTTATTTATTTATTTTTGGACGTTTTGATATGTTTGATTTCTTATGCTAATATTTGAGCTTCTTTTAAACCGAAATTTATCTATTCACTTAAATCATAACTCAGGTATTCATTTATCGGAGTTTTTTCATAGTTAAATATGGGCTTGAATGGTTTATATGGTTTTGGAAGGGGAAATTCAATTTTTCTCTTCTTAGTTTTTTTTTGTTTAGGTGGGACCTCCTTTAGAACTTCTTTAGAAATGTCTTCTTCGTATATATATGGTAAAGGTATCCTACAGAGTAGAGACTTATCCTTGAATACTCTTTAGCAAATGTATTATTGCCGCAGCGGTTATTGTTGTTCGGAAGGAATGGATGGAAATTGATCAAAGCTGGCTGAATGTTTAAGATTAATCATCGAATATATAATTTCTTCTTTTTATGAAAGAATATATTAATGAAGACTATATTGCCGGTTGCATTTCAATCTAAAATAAAAAGGATAGGTTTTATTTAATTAAATGAGCTAATATATATTATTTGAGACAGATCAATGAGAAAAAGTAGAATATCATGAATTGCTGCCAATCAACTGTTTAAAACGATTTTCACAAGGCTTAGTTCGTGATTTATCACGGAGAGCACTGTTAATTATGGGTAGGCCATTTTACTTACCTACAGGGCCAATAGTGTTTTTCAATGTTAGTTTTAGCTTTGAGGTGCTATTGTTTTTTAGCAGCCCTGATTTTATTTGACTGTTATTTCTACTAAGGACAAGTGGCTTATAATCGATATTATGTGCAATAGTGTCTTCTTATGAAAAATTTAGTAGAATAATTTTGTTGTTGGATTTTGATTTTGCTTTGGTTGAAAATTTTCCAACTAAAGGTTCTTTCTTAAAAAAGTCATGATGAAGTGCCTATGATGCAGTTATACGCTTCTTCGGATCTTTTTCTAAAAGAGCTTTCAATAAACTGAGCCACGTAGATGGTAGACTATTATACTCCCAATTTTAAAAATTAAATTTACAAGATTTATTTTGTTAGACTATTTAAGATTAATTTTTTGCACTGAAGGGAGATTTATGGAGGATTAGCATATGAAAAATAACTCCCAAACTAAACATGTCGCAAGCTGTATCATATCTTTAATGTGAATGCTTTATATTAATTATTTCTGGAGCTACATAGCCAGGAGTGCCACATTTATTAAAGATCCATTTTTTAGAATCAGTTCTTTCGGCTAAACCAAAATCAGCAATGACACAATCAAGTTCATCTCGTCCTTCTTCTTTGCGAAAAAGAATATTTTAAGGTTTTATATCACGATGCATAATGTTATGAGAGTGCAGATATTCAAGCCCTTCCAGAATATTTTTCATAATGGCCCTGATTTCGAGAGCATTAAGCATTCTATTCTGCATAATACTATCCTAGAGATGTCCACCTTTCAATAACTCAACACAAACATAGATTGAATTTATGGATTAAAACACTCCGTATATCTTTAACAAATTTTTATGGTTTAAACTTCTCATTATGGTAATTTCTTTGATTAAAGACTCTTTTCCATGTTATTCGGAATAAACACTCCCCTTATTGAATGCTTTGATTGCATAATGCTTCCCATTTTCATTATTCATTGCCAAATACACGACAGCAAAACTTCCCTCGCCTAACTCTTTTATCGGTCTAAACTGCTAATGAAATCCTCTCTGATTGAGTTTTTTTAACAAATGTGTCTTCCAGATGTTAAAATTAGTGATATTTCTAAGTTCTAAATAATTTTATTTTTTCTCGAATTTGATAGAGTTGGAATTTGGTTAATATTATTTTTTACTTAAATTTTTGGAAGAAATTAGATGAAACAGTATGTCAAAATGAAAATCAATTCTTTTGTAGAATATCTGTTGCTATATCTAAATGATTATATAATTACTTTGAATGCTAAAATTATTTGGTTTTAGTAAAGACGAGCTGAAACATTTTTATAAATTTTTCCCCTGATAAAAAAGTCAATTATATCTGTACAAATGGGCTATTAGTCATCCTCCGAAGGTTATTGGCATGACCTTGCTATAGTTTAATCGGTAAACATTTTTTCGGTGTGTTATAGAAGAACTATATTTTTTTATTATATTAGATCGTTTAAATAAGGAAGAATTTAACAATTCTATCATTTATGATTAAAAGAATAGATGAATTCAGCCGTTATGGTCGCCAGGAAGGTAGAAACATAATAATCAATATTAAAGAAGGAAACTAGTTCGCATTATAATTTTTTATATGCTACCTCTCATTTGATATTAAAGAAAGTTGCCCAAATTTACTAATTTTAAAAATATAAAGCAAAACTTATAAAGGACTCTGAATTGATGCTAACCCATAACTGTTTTCAATATAAATATCATTCAGACATATTTATGTACTAAATTTAAGGGCTGCATTTTTTATTAAGAAAAGAATAATAATTAAAATGAAAATTAACTTATTCTGAAGACAAACGAAGTCGAAATACCTATCAGTCTTGAACGACCAACTAAAATATGATGTGGATAACAAATTTTCGCAAAAGCACCTCTAAAATTTCTTATCTCTAAAATAATTTTATATTAACCTTTAGAAAAACCATAATAGGCAGGGAGTGACATAGCCATTCATGCCTTGAAATAAATAAACTCCTTTATGCCTTGTATTCATAAATTTTAATTATAAATAAAATAATCAAATTATTAATCTTTATAATCCTTTAAACAAAGTTATGCGATTTATAAAATGAAGATGAGTGCCACTATTATTAATCAATCATCACTTGATTAAAGTTCGTAATTTAAATATTATAAAGTTTATAATTTTAGACAACATTTGACTTCCTTTGGTTTGGCTTGAAAGAATAGATATTCGGAGGCTATTGAAAAAGATAAATTAATTAATTCCCAGCGTTAGTACAACATAATATAACATTGATAAAATGTTGATAAATTAAATAGTTGTTATTTCAAATCGATATTATAAATTTTGGTCACTGCTCGATAAAGCCATCATCAATAGGCCAGAAGAGTCGAAAATGAATTGATTTATTTTAATATTTATTATATTTAAGAAAGAAAATTATCATTTAATTCATATCCTATGTTTAACGATCAACAAATTATTGAAAAAATAATAAAAAAAAATGTAGCTTAAGTATTGCACATCAAATTGAAAAAACGTTTATACAAAAATTGAAAATAATTACAAAAAACTGGAGAATTGGTTATTGAGCTATTTTGAAATTTTGACAAAGTAACAAATTCAGATCATTTATAAATTGAGGTTTCTCATTGAGAGAGAACAGTAATGTCATTTATCATTCTATCTTTAATAAAAATTATTCTTCATCCTTTAGATGATTTAGATTGATACTTTGATGATGATTAAGTTAAACAAAAAATCTAATGAACAAAATTTTGATTCAGGTTCAATATTTCTTTTAGAATAAATGACATTAGGGTAAATAAATTTAAGAGCTTTTGATTCTCTATGTTTTTGTTATAAATAAACATCAAAATTTCAAATTTCAAAATTTCAAGAAGCAAATTATGATGACACTTGAATAAGACTTGAAAAAATGGTAATAATATTTTTAAACATTTATTTATAAACTATTCTTATTAATTCTCTTATTGCTTGAAATTCAAAAATAGAAAATGGATGTTATTTAAATACGACACAAGTTTTGAAAGTTTTATGAGTTTCAATTGATTTTTTATGAGCATAAAATTGAATATATATCTTCTCCAAACTCTTTGTCATTGTTTATTGCATTTTTGCTTCTTTGTGGCGTTTTTTTCTAATTCAACTCCTTCTTATTAGTAACAAGTTTGCTATTTTTGCTGCTTCTTTATCTTACCATTAGTATACTTTTTATTTTTTTCAGTGTCAACATCTTAATCAGTACTCTCCTCGGCTTTTAATTTTTCAAGTTCAATTTGCTCTGATTTTTAATGTATTCTTTGGAGCCTTTTCACAACTTCTTTGTAGTTATCTCTCTTGTTATTTCCTCCTTCTGCCTTCTTATTTCTGCTGTCTTTACAGAATACTTCCCAATTTTCTCTGTCTTCAAATAGCTTCATTTAATTAATAGAATAATTATATAAATTCTCCCAGCAAGAGTATTTAGCATCAAATAGATCAGTAAATTATATAAATCAGGATAGAATTCAAATAAATTAATATACAGTCAATCATGGCAAAATTAATCTTTATCTTTGCTGTTTTAAGACCTATTTTTTCGTCAAGTAATAATGACATTTTTCAAAAATCAAGACGCATTCTACAAATATGAAGATTAATGCTGTTCGGATTAAACATAAAAATCCATCTCCTGTTAAATACAATTCTTCAGAGGGTGTATTGTATAATTTTTGTAGCAATATCATTGAGATCAATCTTGAAAGAATAGCAAGTATTCCAATTATAGAATAAGCAACTGTATAGTTATAATAGAATGAAATTGGAATTGAAAGGATTGTCAAAATTATAGTTATTAGAGATGTGAAAAAGAGATAGACTGACAAACATAGGGAAATAGTATTTGAAAATTATGATACACCAAGATAAGCATAAACTGAAGCTTCTATTGTTGCCACTAGGATAATGATTGCTTTTCCCCATTTTGGATAATCAAACTCTTTACATTTTCTAAGCATTTTTAAAAATTTAAGTAATCTACTCAATATATTTCATGCTCTTAAAATTTTGTCACTAAAAATGCAATAGAAACTACTAATAAGAATAATTAATTTAAATTCAATTCACATTAAATAAAGAATCAAGCAATGAATCAGATATTTGACATAGTATGATAAATAGAATCAAAAGACTTACATTCTTCATATTTGTTAAAGTTAATATAATACAAGAGATTAGAACTAAAAAAATATTGGTGTTATCGAACAAAATAAAGAGAAATATTTGCAATTCATATAATTTTGAACGAATTTAAATATTTTAATCAATCATTAATATAATTTTGATCATTAATACTGGAGAGATGAGCAATAAAGAGAAAATGCTTGATCTTAATCGCGAAACTGAGGATCAAACTAATCGCTTGCGTATGATGAATCGGGTGGCAAATGAGACTCAAAATACCAGCAATAATATTATGCGCGAATTGGGAGAACAAAAATAAAAAATTGGCAATCAAATCAATATGGTACTCATTTGAATAATTATAGAGTGATGAGATTGGGCGTTAAATTAAGAATGCTGACAAAAAGACTAGAGAAATGCAATCGAGAAACCTATGCATAAAATGCTCACTCTACCTAGTCATTGTTGTAATGTTTGCCGCTATAGTTGCCTCTCTCATTTACAAACTTTCCTGATTCTTATCTAATTATGGCTTTATCTTGCTTCATTTTTATAATCATTATGTTTATAGTTTTTAGTGATAAACAAAACAAAAAAATCGATTTATCAATAATAAAAATCAGGAATTCCATATTTATGCTATATTTAGATGATTTACGGTCTGATCAAATTCGATGACTTTATCATGCATACAAAATTATTAATAAATGAAGTCATTTCTTTTGAATGATTGCCTTGATCGAATAGAATTGATTCTTGATTAACTTATGTTCAGTTTTATTTTCTTTATTTCATCTGAATCTATAATATTTTTCACTAATTGTGATGGTGAGAATAATCTAAAACTACACTCTCTACGAAATAATTGGAGAAGGAGCTTACGGCAAGGTTTATCGAGCAGTAAACAAAAACGACAACAAAGAATATGCGGTAAAAGTAATTGAAGTGAGAAGGTTTAAATAAAACAAAAAATTGGAGGAGTGTACTGTTAATGAAATCAACATACTCACAAATATAGAGAAACATTAACACATTATCAAGTATATCGATATGCTTAAAACACCTAATAATTTCTATTTTGTTTATTAATACTGTAATGGAGGCACTCTTGAAGGGGTACTTCGAAAGGAAAGGGCGTTACCAGAAAAACAAGCACTTCTTATCTTTAAACAACTCATTGATGCCTTTCAAGTACTCAATAAATACAATATTATGCATAGGGATCTCAAGCCTGATAATATCTTTTTTAATGCGGGAGTTGTTAAACTGGGAGATTTTGGTTTTTGCAAAAGTTTAGATAAGGCTAATATGACGAAGACAATGTTAGGTTCACCAATTTATATGGCTCCTGAGATTCTTCGAGGATAAATATACAGCACTAAGGCTGATATATGGTCTTTGGGAGTTGTTCTCTACGAAATGTTATACGGATTTTGCCCTTTCGAATCGACAACAATTCCAAAACTTTTGTAGGTACTAAAGTAAACAGAACTAGAGTTTCCGAATAAATAGCAAGTTAGCGAATAAACAAAGCGACTCTTAAGAAGATTACTAACCAAAGATTCCACCAAGCGTATTGAATGGATGTAGTTATTAAAAGTTAATATTACTAATGATGGCAAACTGGTCGGTAACAGACAGGAAAGACTGTCATTAGTAGAAGAATAAGGAACTAGTATGGAAAACGCGAAGTTAGTTGAATCAAAGTTAAGTAAAGAGTATGATGTTCCACCTGGAAAAAAGCAATAAAATATGCAAAATACTCAAAGCTTTTCTCCACCAAGCTCTTAGTAAATCTATGTTAATTTAGCTATTCAGAACAAAATTTGACTAATAGTGCTAATAACACCAACCAAAATCAGCAGGCTTCCTTTCTAAAGAAAAAAAGCCCTGCCTAAAACAGCACAACATCGACAACACCAACATATTCGGCAGGAACCTCCAGAAGAGCATCTTCACAAAATATTCAAAGTGAGGGGGCGTAATTTGAAGCTAATTCTAATATGAAAAGACAGATCCTTAAGGATCATGGATCGGCTACTCGGGGATTTCATATTGCAGTTGACCTCATTAAATCAAATGACACAAACAGTATGCTCTTTGCCTATCTTATATTAAAGAGAGCAGAACAGCGATTGGTTACCACAAGAGATTAGGTAGTTAATATTCCTGAGTTCAAGGAACAGGTAATGTGCTTTAATGCATAGTTGAAGGAAATTAGCATAGAGCTAAGCAAGTATAATATAAACGAAAATCTTCAAAATTGGAAAACTCTGGTTAAGGCAACTGGAGAATTTCATCGTAATTTTCGTGCTTTTTACATGATGGTAATATTTCTATCGGGTTAGATTCCAAGAGATGACTTATCGCATGTTTAAATGCAAATGGAAGTACGCAATAGACTATATTGATTTTATTCCAGATATTGGCATAAAAACTATCGGAACAATACCAATGAATTTTTGAATTTATCTCTAGTTTTATATTTTAATATTTTGATTCTGAAATTATTTTAATAAAGAAATTAATACAGTTGATGAATAATGAATGTATACTTTTGTAATTGTATGAAATGATATAAAAGTATGTAGAGAAAAAAGAAAACATCATTATCATTATTTAATATTTATCAATTATCTCAAAAGGATTAATTACTTTCCAGATTGATTTTTCATGAGGATTGGTAACATTTTCCTGCATTCAGAAATAATGTACTCTTTTTTATTTATCTACTACATTAATTCACGATTCACCAATTTGGTCATTTTTAAAACTTATTTTACTTCATCCAACTCGACTATTTTACTATGCTCTCTTTATAAACTTTTTTAGCAATCTTTCTATAAATTATCGAGCAACCATTCTTCATTTTTATCTATTTCCTATTTCTACTTTTATAATCTTTAGGTCAAATCACAGATTTATAATTTTTATTCAAAGGATTTTACAATTTCAGAGAGATTTCCCACTGTTTAATTTGGCAGTTATGAAATAGTATTTATTTTTATTTTTTAAAAGGCATCCTCCATCCATTGCTGAATGCTTTTAAATTATTTAAATGCAATTTAAAACCTTGTTTTCCTTTCTTTTTATGGACTAATTTTAATAGAACTCCGCATTTTTCCTTCACAGCAATATTGTAAAAAAGCTGATTATATATATTGACTGATTTAATAAGCAAACTCCTCGTAATCTTTTAATGCCTAATTTAAGAGTGTATGCAAATTTTATTTCATTTATAATTTGGAAGTGATGGCTTTGATTTAATCATTTCTATTGATTATCTGTATTTATTTCTATTAGCATTAGTGATTTTTCAACGTTATTTGTTAGTAATATTTACTTATCTCAATATTTTTACTATCTAATTGTATTCTTTGCTGTTTAATCTAATGATTGTGGATGATTATCTCATTTTTCAATGAAGATATCTCCTATTAATTTGCGCTTATTTGCTTTGTTTTTATTTGTAATTTATTTTATTAATTCTTTAAATCGTTCTTCAGTCGATTTCTCTCTTTCTAAAATTAATTTTTCATTAATTTTATCTTTTATTCCTTGGAATTAATTTCCTCAACAGATAGTAATAAATTAATTTTATCATTTTTCAATGTTTCCTCTCTTTCCTTGCCTGCTTCTAATTATTTCATTAATTTACTCTGATCGTTCTTCATCCTTTATATTTAAATCTACATTTTATAAATACGATTCTTTAATTGTTCGTTTTCACGCTAAAGTATTAAAATAGTTTCCTAACTCTGTAAATTTTTATTGGCTTCTTCCTACAAACCTGACTCCAATTAATTTATCTTGTTTTCCATCGTATTCATTTGCAGATTGACTTATTTGAGTTGGATTGATGCATATTTCAATTCATTTTGTATATTGCTAACTTCATCATCTGATTGAAAATTAAATGTTTTCATTGAGCTTTTGAACTGCTCGATCTATTTCTCTTTATCGTATATTATCTTAACTAATTTTTTTATATAAGTGGCAGTACTAATATTTGACATTTTTTATTCGTTGATTAAGTTTAGATTAAATGACATGTAAACTATTCACTACATTTTAATCAATTCATCAAATTCATCAAAGCCTAATTGCTTTATTTACTAGCAACAAACCAAGCGAAGGGAATCATATCAATATGTCAAACTTTAACAAGAATTAAAAAGATTCATATCATTCTGGGTTTATATTAAATTTGGATGTTAAGCTCTTGTTGCGATCTTCAGTTGATCGTTTTTATCTTTTTCCCTTCTTTCTTGAATCACAGGAAGTCGTGCTTTTTTCAGTTCGTAAAATCTTAGATGATTTGCGAAGTTTTTCCGGTGATTTTCTATCTTATTTTTATTCTTCTTCCTATTAGGAGTCATCTTTTTCTTCAATTTCTGCCTTTTTATTCAGGAGTTAATTCTTAATAATAGCCTAATATCCGAGAAGATATTTTTGACCGTCTATTTTGCAATAGAACTTTCCTTTTTCTATTCTTTTGCGAAGACATCGGTGATGGATAAAATGACCACAGCTAAGTTTTCGTAAAAAGGCTTTTTGTCGATCACTGCAAGCAAGACATTCCAATTCCTCAATTTTTATGTCTAATTTTTTACACTCTATGATGTTCCAGCGAGTATTCTTACTGAAATAGCATGGGAGAGTGGCAGCCAGAAAATTATAAAGCCGATGAGCAGTTTTTAGTTTCAACCGTATTAAACCTTGTTAATTATCTATCTTCTTTTTTAATTTTCTATCTTAGCATTCACGCCATTTTTTCTATTAGCCATACTTACAAATGAAGGAGTGCCTCATATGTCGACCTGCTTTAAAGCAAGCTTCACACAATGTGACATCTTCACAGTGCACGCATTTATAAACTGTTTAACTAGTCTCAATCTCTTTCAGCTGACATCCATCGCAATAATAATTAAACTCTTTTCCCACTTTTTTATTTATCATTTGCTCTTTATGTTCGTACTATTTTTGTCTAATTTAACGCAAGATTTCTGGTGGTTTTTAATCGCGACAAAGTGGGCATTTTACTGTTCCGCTGTTTTTCATTTCGTGTTTTGCCCACTGTCCGAAACATTAGAGGTGAAAACTATTACGACAAACTGTGGTGCAGGTGGTGGTGGCATCATTTTTTACGATCTGCATATGGCAAATGGCGCATAGATTATCATAATCATCTTCGTCTTCCTCTTCAATTATCACACTACGTCGAGGAATATTGAATTTTACGTACTTCAAGAAGTCTGACAGCTTATTGTCGTGGATACGTCTATTAGCAATGATGTATCGAAGTTATTTATCAGTGTAAAGATGCTGATAAAGTAGAGAATGATCTATGGGCAGATAGAAAATTTCAATCAATACGTATAGAGTATGCATGCATTGTAATTAATTGTCAGTATTGCAAGAGCATTTGAGTTAGTTGCCGATCGTGATCTTGAACTTAGTGCCTCTAATGTTTTCTAGGATGAAACTGGTGCGCCCTGTAATTCCCACTAAGTAAAATTTCTACATTTTATCAATCAACATCTTAGTCTGTTGCATCTACAACTGTAATTTCTTCTTTGCACTTCCTTTTGACATCAAAATATAAATATTAATGATACATATATTAGGTCTCAATTATATCAAGTTTTGATTTCTATTTCAGTTTTTGTAGAATTTATAAGAGTAAGATAAATTTATTGTAATTTAATTGTACTAATAATTAAAATTATCAATTTTTATTATCAAAAATATTTAATGTTCATTAATTAAACTTAAAAAATATTCTATATTGTAAGTGATGATAAGTGATGATAAGTGATAATTTTTATTTAATGAATAAATATAATATCAAGGAAATTCCTTCAAAATAAATTAAAATAAATAAAAATAAATAAAAAATGTCATTTAAATCTAATGCTTAAACCACAATCAAACTTCTAACTAATCAAAGAATATCCTATATTTCAAATCATTTTTGAAAAAAAATATTGATAAAATGCTTTAATATTTTCTATCTTCTGTTTCATGAATAAAATGATACTGCATAAAAATTATTGCTTTGATTAAGAAATATGAAGAAATTTTTTCTAAATCATACATAATTTAATAGGATGGACAAAACATATTCCAATCAAGAAATCTTTAAATGATAAAATAAAAAATGATCAGAAAAAAATCTCTTCCATATAATTGTTTGCGCCTTTGAATAATAGAAATTGACATTATATAATATATATTTAAAGATGTAAAGATATACAACTGCAGCATATGAAACGATAAATAATTACTAAATTAAGTTTAAATTTTAAAGGACTGATACCATTTCAAAAAACAATCACACTCTTCATAAAGGTATGTCTAACGGATAAACCAAAATATTAAAGATAATGAGGATTTCTCCCAAAGATTTAAATTGGCATAGGCAGATTCTTTAAAAGAAAAAAGATTAGTATGAAAAAGCAAAGAGTCTGTCATGTTTTTCAGCAAAGAATATTGCCTACGAATATCTTGAGAATAACAACTAATTATATTTAAGGATATTAGCACCTTATGTTCATCATCAAAGTTTATAAAAGCATTTTAAAAAATATGAAGATCAATTCTAAAAGAAATGTAAAATGATAGATTTATTGGTTAAGAAAGTGATAGAGTTTATAATTTAAGCTCCCAACAACATTTTGTATAGTGTGGAGAACATTTTCTGGAATTAAGAAAGCGAGAAGATAGAAATAAACTGGCTATCATTTGCTGGACTATCTTTACTTACTAATAAAAGTGAAAGCATTAGCTTTAGAGAACTCAAAGAAATTATTGAGTTATTAGATACAAAATTATTTGACTAGGAAGTTGTAAATAAAAGATTTAATGTTAAACTAAAAATCAGAGCTTTGGGAGTTATCATTCTTTCCTTAATATTGGGGAAAAGAGTGAGTTTATTACTTCCTAAAGAATCCTTAGATACTAAAACTACAATATAAAAAGTAAAGAATTTAATTAATGAATCTCATACATTTATTAGCGGATATCTAAACGATTCCGATATAAAAGGAAAAATATTGAAAATTCAGGCAAATATTGGAGTTAATTATTTGTTTTTTCTGAATAAAGTTTTTAATTAGGAGAAGGAACTATCTTGGACAGAGGTAATTGATTATGTAATCCCAAAACTAAAGTACTAAAAAGTAAAAAATAATCTTTTAAATTTAAAAGAAATTGCATAAAAGCTTTATTAACATGAAGATGAAAAGAAGAAAAAATAATTTCTTTAAAAAGGTATCGGACGTACCGACCTGAAAACGTATTTTATTGTGAAGCTTGGAGTTCCGATTTCACTGTTTTATGGATTTGATTCTCTTGAAGATTATTATTTAAAACCCCACACTTATAATCTCAACACAGAAATGATTTTTAAAAAGACTTTGAAGCTAATAGTCTCTTTATAATAAATAGAAATGGAAAATGCTAAATCTTAGCAAAATAAGGCCAACACTTTACCATTTTCAGATTTGAGTTATATTAAATTAATGATTAAGAATTTTCTTAATCATAAATCAAAGATAAACTTTAATAAAGCTGTTTTTTATCAGAATTAGGAAGTCAAAATGATTGAAAAATATTTAAGTTTAATTTAATGATTTTTGGATTAGTAAAATTAAATACTAGTCAAAGGAATTAAAAAAAAAATTAAAGTCAAAACTGTAGTAATGATTTTTATACTCGGCTCAGGCAGACTTATTACTACTACTACTTTATTAAAATATTACCAATCTATTTTTATGAATAAATATTTATCCTTTAATTATGACTGATATGATAGTAGTTATAAAAGCTTATAAATATTCAAGTTCCTCGCATATTGATTCTATACATGCACTTTTCTTCTTCCTGCAGTAGTAATGAAAAATAAGGTATCTATTACATCTGCTTGATAATCTTTTCATGAAGCCCTGTGAAAATCATTCGGACTCCATCTTTTAATAGATGCTAAGTGAGAAATGCAAGTTCATTTAATGATTAATTGTCAATAAACTGTGAATATCTCATGCTTAAGATCAGCAAGCATGGATCCTTCTCTTCTTTGCAATATTTTTAAATAGCCTTGTTTATTTCTTATAAATGCTGATAAAAGTTTAAAAAACTCACAGAACCTAAATAAAATGTTATTTACCTATAAATCGATAAAGGAGATAATTTTTATCAATTAAATCTTCAGGAATATCTTCTTCAATTTCAATTATGCGATTAACAAACTCATTTATCAGTTTATTATTTTCAATGGGTTTTTTCTAGGGAATATTTGATAAAATTGAAGCTCGACTTGACTCTCTTCTTTAAATCATCATTTCAGCAGGAGCTGGTCTAAGTAACTCAGAAATCTAGTAAATCGAGATAAAGCATGCAAAAATGAGCGCCACAATAGGATGTGATACTAAGCTGATTATCGCAATGAAAATAATAGTTGGAAGATTTCTATAATTGTACATTAAAACATTTTTTATAAAGTATATTACAGGCGTGGCCACCAAGATGAATAGTACAAACATGGGAATTTGAATGAACAAACCATCGAAAACAGAGTACAATAGAAAACTAAAAGGAATTTGTAGAACTCCCACCCATTTTGTCCCTTGAAAACCATATTTTTTATTGAAAGAAAAGTTCTAATAAGTTCCAAAAATGTTAATACAGATAGGAAGTCCTCCCAAAAGACCAGAAATTAAATTAGCAATGGCTAGTGTTTTTGTTTAAGTTTTTATTTCTCCTAAACTGCCTGAATTATGAAATCTTCTGCCTCTTCGCTAAAATTCTTATAAATACAAAAATTGTTAAAAGATTAGTACAATTGTGAGAATAATTGATGAAGGAATTATTTCAATGAGTTAACTCAACTCAGGCTGCTTTAGATTCTTTGAATCGACAATTTTAAATTCACAATCAACATTTTACATTTGGCAAAGATCTGAAAAGGATTTGAACTCATGACCGAGATTTATTAGAACTCCAAGAATTACCATTATTCCGATAAGAGGAATTTTTTCTAGTCTTCCCCGTATTAAAAATAGTATAACTAAACAAATGATTGTTAGGATAAGAGTAAGAACATTAAAACTCTTAAAAATTTATTGAAGAATATCGAAAGGACTCGTTAATGATGATTAGGATGCCATTCTAAAAAAAGCTTCTGTATTTTAAATTGCCAAAGGAAAAAACTTCATTAATAAATAATTACTCTTCCCAGGACTATTAAGACTATTCCAAAAACTAGACTGGCATGAATGCGGCTGGGAAGACAGTGAAATATTGTTCCAAGAGAGTGGATAAATTTCCAAAAAGCGAACATGATGACTCCACTCAGAGCTACTGTATAAAAGATCTGATAGCTGGAATAATATGGTTGGATCATACTAATATAAAGAGTCCCCAGCACTGAGATACCATAAATTGTGAGATGAGAAGAAGATATAAAGAAGCAAGTCAAAGATGAAACAATGATTGAAATGAATGCAGCACTCTCTTTTCTGAAGGTTATAAGTGAATATACTAGACTGAAAGTATGCGTTAAAATAGAGATAGAGACGATTAAATATGAACTTCGTCGAATTTTAGCGACCGTCGAGTCTTACTCCTATAGATTTGAATATCTCATTGAGAAGGTTATTAAATTGATATAATCTTTCAAATGAAAATTAATAAGTAAAGCTATGAACATTGGTAATTTTGTAATTTTGATGAAGATCAGATTATTTAATTAGTAAAATCGCTTATTCGATACAAAATTAAATTCTATACTTATTAGTAGATATATCAGCGATTATTACAAGGAAATATAAATTAAGATCAAATTTTTGTTTTGATAATTTAACGAGACAAAATTTAAAATTTAAAATTTGACTATATTGAGATTATATAAATATTTTTAATATATTGTGCTTAATTACTGATCTGTTTTATATCTGCACTAAATATAATGAATAGGATATCCAAATTACTTTAGAAGTAGTTACAAAAGCCACACAGCTTTAAATAACTGAAGGGAAATCCTTTTCCATATCTATAGGAATGCAATCGATTATAGATTTTTTAGTTTATCTATCAACTGCAACGAGAAAACTTCCTTCTTAAATAATAAATATCAAAAAAGTATCCTGGCCAAATGTTAGAAGACATATTAGAAAAAAATCGAGCAATAAAATTGAAAAAACAAATATTAGAAATTCATAAGTAGTCGCTGAGCAAAATGGAAATATAAATTCAGGACAAGATGTCGGAACTTTAAAAATTGAAATTAAGAAATGAAGAATTAGGAAAAGAGAATATGGGTATGGAGGAAATTGTCATTGATCTTCAGCAAAAGTTAATATAAGTGTAGCAAACAAAAAAAGAAATATAATTGAAAATCAATTTGTAAAAAGACCAAGGTGAGAAGATCGATCTTTCATAAATTTTCAAGAATCTATATAAAGATGTAAAATAAACTTTAGCAAATTCTTGATAAATAAATTATTTGAACTTCTTTGATGATTACTCGTCATCTAATAAATCATATCACAGAAATTAGTAGATTTTGTAAATTGAAATATTTATAAAATAAATATTTATTGATTTAAACATTTTTATAATAATGCTATTTCAATTTGTATACATTTTATTATTTTAATTTAGCAATTTTTCTCCAAAGCTGATGAAAACAATTTTGATAATTTCATACTACTACATACTATTGTTCATTATAAATATATTGTATATTTCAATGAATATTCAATAATAATTATGTCTAAGCTTCTAAATGATTTTATGCTAAAATTTACAAAACATTGATTGATTAAGAGTATTTTAAAGGGTTAAGGCAATGATATTTGGTTATTTACTAAAATATTTTTAATCCTCTTTGACAATGATTTGTCCATCAATTATCTCCCAATACATATTAAATACTTCATTGTGATTTCAAAAATCCAATTATTTACTTGATTTCAATTTGTATATTTAGATCAGTTCTTATTATTTAAATTTAGCTATGAAAGAAGAGGAGGAGTAAAAGTTTGCCGAATTTAAAAGAAAAATGTTCGATTTTACAAAGTAGCTTGTCAGCAATGAGGTATGCAATTATTCATATAGATGAGCACCAATATGTACATCTTCTTTATCGTTATTGAGAATCTTCAATATCTTGCTTATCACTGTAATGGTTTAATCAACTATAACACAATTGGATTTCCTGAGTTTGTAGCTGTTACTCAATACATGAACCTTCTAAACTTCATGCGTCATACTAATATTAATTTCTATTTAGTGCCAATTTTTACAGTATTTACTATCATCCATATCATAATGGTAGTTGTAGGATATCGATCATATTAAAGAAGAATCTAAAAAATAAAAAGCTCAATTGAAGATCGCAATTTTCATAAAAATCGTCTCTAGTATTTTATCAATTTAATAATGGTATGTTACAATACAATTTTTACTATTCCAATCTTTCAAACATCAATAACTTCTATTTATTGTACATCTTCAAATCCCTTTACTCTAGTTCAATAATGCTATTCAAGCTCTCAAATTGTTATCCTTTTTTTTGCTCTCTTTAATATACTTTGGCTTTTGGTGACTAATGTTTATTTCGCTTTTTATTATTATAGCCGAAATCCTTTTTCTATAACCTTTCTCACATGTTCATCAAATTGGTGGAATCTTGGTAAATTTTGCACAAAAATAACCCCAATGATTTATTTCATGTATGATCCTACTCTTGCTTATCCCGTCCTCTTTTTAATTATCATGTCTGCCACTTATGCTGGATATCTAGGCTTGTTTCGTATTATTTTTCCCTATTATCGTTATAATTCTGGATTATAAAAAAAAGTGTTTTTAATTTAGGGATATACTTGCATGTTTAATTGCAATTTTGCAATAATTTACTTGAAGCAAATTCCTTATGAAAATCCAAATATAGTGATGATCAGTTGGAGTATATTATCTGCTCTTCTTGTCGTAGTTATCTTCGATGTGTTTATTTGGTTTAAAAAAAGATTAATCTAATAAATTCATTCTCTGGACAAACATAAACTAGGTGAAATTGAATAGTACTTAATCTATCTCATTGACTAAGTTGAAACTAGCTTTTAAAATGGAGAAAAAGGATCATTTTTAATTGCTGGTATTGCGAAAACTCATAAATAGTTGTGCTCGAACCCAAGTTGTTATTGCAGCACTTTTTTTAATGGTGTAAAACTATCTTCAAACTATAATTGCAATAGATAGCTATTCTATGCTCTTCTTTTGAGTATAATTGATCGCATTATTACCAACGTTAAAAAAGCCAATTTTTTTGTCAATCTTAAAGCCTATATTCTCTTCTACAAAATGTAATCTCACATCAAGGCTGCCACAACAATATCGATGATTAGATCTAATAAACTGAATTTTTCTGATGACATGCTTGTGAAAGGGTTGCTTTTTTAACTGGATCAATAATATTAGGATCCAAGAGATATGGAAGTCTACAGAAAATTTAACTAGTATCTTTTAAAACAGGAAGAAGAATCCTTGAAGCTGGTAAATATGCACCTTTAGTATTGGGAATAATTAATTGAACAAAAAAGTTCTCTCCTTAAATTGCATGATCTTCTCAAAAAAATAAAAATTTCCAAAAATTAGTTACGTAAATTTGTAGAGGGAGGCCTTGCAATTTTTGAAAATCATGTTCGAGTTCTTCTGCTGTATAAAAATATCTTAAGGGAAGTACTGAATGACTATGCCGGATATATTAAATGTGAAGATAAATATAAAACTGCTCTGAAATAAAATAAGATAGCGATTTTAAATTAAACTAAAAGTATACAATTTCGTTCCCATGAAAATATTTTAGTCATTAACATGACAAGACAGGAGACTATTACTAATTAAAAAAAATAAGGAAACTATCAAATAGTTAGTATTTCATCTAACGTTAAATAATTTTTGGGATTTACGAATTCAGAATTGAAAGAGCATAGCATTAATAAACTCATTCCTCGCATCTATCATGATATACATGATTAATTTGTTGATAGAGTTCTCAATAAGAGAGATTCTGAAATAGAATAAAGGCGTCTTCGCATATTTCCTCTGAACTCATCAGGAAATCTTATTTAATGTTTTCTAATTTCCAAATTTATGCCCCATATCATTTATGGAATCAATATTGTCAGCTTTTTCGAACAGTGTATTAAATGTAAAGGTTAGTTAATTGTTATTTATCACGGAGATACAGGAATTATTGACTCTCTAAATACTCAAGCTGCTGTAGTCTTAAAGGAAGGAACCAGGAAGAATATGAGTGATTCAATAAATATGCCCAATCATATCAATGATTTATTACCGAGCTGGGACTTTAAAAACTAAAGATGGAAAAGTAAAAAATAAAAAAGACTTTCTGTTGAATCAATGAAAATTGGCAAAGAAATCAACAATGATATCAAACAAGTTGAATTCTTTCGATCAGATGGACTCGACAATAAGTATATAAAAACTCTAAAATTTCGAGGTGATTACTTTGAATCCTTGTCTTCTATCGACAATTAATAATAAAAAGACAATAATGTTGTAAATTAATTTTTGTAATATCAACGAAACAGTAGTGAGTAAAATTTTTGTGAGTTAAATTAAGGATAAGAGGAGGATGAAATTAAAGATAAGGTAAATAAAAAAATAGATAAAAATGAGTTGGAAAGATAGAAATAAAAATATTCCTCAAATATATTTAAACTACGAATTAAATAAAGCCCATCACAACTATCAAGAATAACATTTATATCTTCGCAGTGGATTTTGTTTTTGCTGGCCATAATATTAACAACATATGAAACAGTTGTAACAAATGTAAATATAAACACTTATAATGAGGATGCAACTCTTTTAATTAGTATAAATCAAATTCAAACTCTGCTTTCAGATTCAACATATATAATTTCTTTGGTGGCAACTTAGGAGGCTTATTCAAATTCTAATATGACTTTGCCTTACAGTAGCTTTGTGAGTGTGGTGCAAATGGCTCCCGAATTAGCTGAAATAACTGGTAAAGTTTTATAAATGAGTTCATTATTGAGCAATATTAATCCTATTTTTATTAAGAAAATTAATGATAATTAAATAACTGAAGATTCATTCACAGTTTAAATCCGATAGCTGCTTCAAGAAGGCACAAAAAATTATTATACCCAAAATATGACTGTTATACAGGCTACTCTTCAATTTATTTAATATGCTTAGGATATAAATTATCGCCTAATAATTTTGGATTAAAATATTTAGACGGTCATTAATTCGGCTAATTATTTTTATATATTTGCAAATAATCTCAGTAATCTTCCACAAACCCTCATTGCACTTAAAAATACAATTTTAGCTTCTATCAACAATGAGATGGATTCTGGATACAATAATTTTTTAATTGTTGAAATACTAGTCATGCTCTTTATGGTCATATCAATATTTATTACTTGGATTTATCATCGATATATCTATTAAAAGTATATATGGAGAGTACTAAAAATATATGAATTTATTCGTGTATAAAATATTCATCTTTATGAGGAAAAATGCAACTAATATAAAAATAACCTCAAACTTAGCATATAATGCAGTAAGGATGCCAAAACCACTCCCATTCTTACTTCAACAATGCGGTAAACAGGTGAAATCAAATTAACAGCAAACTTAACCACAATGAATAATATGTCAGGCTAAGAGGACAAGGAAAGGCTCATTATTGGAAATCCATAATTAAATCATGAAGAAGCAAACCACTTCTTAAATTTTTAATAAACTCCTCATCTCAAATTATTGACCTTCGTATTAATTTTATGGATAATACTTTCTGGAATAATTATAACTGTTCAAAGTTTGGAGTATTAGCAAACAGCTTCCTTGCTTAAGAATTAAATAGGCAAATTAAATCAATATACAATGATGCAAAATTCTGTAATTCAAACCAGATTATACAGTCAATTATCAATAAATATGCTCAACTATTGGGATGCCTCTTATCTGTAGATCATAAATTCTCAACTGTAAAATAACTTTGATTTATCCTTAAAGATAGCCAACGATAGTTCCTTAAATTTTACCTTGATAAAGCCTCTTCTCGCATCAAAATACCAACAATTTCGAGCCATTCAACAAGATGTTCAGCAAAATTAGTTCAATGTCTTAAATAAACTGACCAGTCAAATTGAGTTTTAGCTTGAATCATTAGATCCAGTTTTAAAGTTTTTAAATTCTCAATGCTCATATTATTTGATTCTTGCCCTTAGCTAATCTCAAAATATGAGAAATAACTTTAATGTTTGTATAGGCTTGGGTTTTGTTTATATTTTTGTTTATTGGATTTTTTCGGCGAGGAAAAACTATCTCAATTTAATCTAGCAACACTAGTTAGCTTATTAAATGTATAAAATAATAGGATACAATCTACGAAAGGATCTAGAAAAGTGCGAAGTGACCGGATAATTTTGATATTGTATTTTTTATTAAAAATCAATCCTACTTTCACTATTACCTACTTCAATGCTATTTTTTTACATTTCAAACGATATATTTTATAATTAAAATGAACTTAGCCATCAAAGTCGGAAATCTTCAGTATCTACAAGTACTTTAGGACTTACTATTTTCTCGAATTATGGTACGAGATGACAAGATCTCAATAGTCAAACTGCATTTTTTCAACTTTGTCAATCTTGTAGTCTCCATTCTTATCGATTTCTCACACTCTACTGTGGATACATCTCTCAATTTGTATATTCTCAACTATTTTGTAATTTTATGGTCATTAAGATTCGCAAGCATGACTCGCCCTTCGAGGTGTATCGACATATGTTTGGGTTTGTCAGCATGTGGAAAAAGTATACATAGGCTCATGAGGAAGCTCGAATCTTCCTTTCCTTGCTAACTAATGAAAGAAGCGGAAAATAGAGTGTTAAGCTTTTTTTAAAGATCCGTAAGGCCATCTTGAGAAATTTAGACTCCAAAATTTTACAATAGATATTATTGAGTCACTGTAATTTAATTTCAATGCAGAGGATATTATCGCCATTTCTCATACAATATTCAGCCCCGAAATGAAATCTTATGCTTCCAAAAAAATTCATGAACTATTCACAAGTCTAAAGAAGAAAACGTTATACTCTAATAATAAGTACTTTAAAATTAACTTAGAATAAATGGAGCTGTCATTTGCTAATTTTTTATGAACTGTGCTTAAAAGTTTTAGAAACAAGAACTTTAAAATATAAAAATTTATTATCAAGACACTCCAGAGAAAGCTCAGGATGTTGTTAAGTATCATCAAACGTTTAAGCCCCTATAAATGGATCCTTTTCACTAAATTTAATAAAATAGCTCTTTTGATTCAGTTGCGCATGAGGAAGTTATTCTAAACCTATAAAATTAAAACTAATATGAGAACAAAAAAGCAAAAATCAACAATTTTATGTGTTTAAATTTAAAGGACAAAAATTAGACCAATTTAAAATAAATTGATCCTCTCTAGGATGCAAAGAATTTTGTAAACCGAAAATATTCTTACAGTTGGCAAAAATTCTTAAAAACAAATCAAGAAATGAAGTAAAAGCTGTTAAAGAATCATCAAGAAAGCCTATGATGTGCAATTTTATTTTATATCAAAGCAAAGGATATAATTTTATTAATTAATTTTATTAAACATTAATAGATGCTTTATTATTGGAATGAATTCTATCTTTACAAAAATATTAACAGTTTCATTATTTTATTTTAACCCACATTTTTTAAATTTTTCAACAGATATAAAATATGGAAGTAATAAAAAAATATTGCAAATCAAATGGAGGGATCTAAATTATCTTATTAGACTAAGAGATAAGGATCTGCAATCAATATTGTTGCAAAAGAAATAATAAAACAGATACTTTAATTGTATTCTCAATCTGAAAATTTATAATTAATGGCATAGACACATAAAAGCGTGCTGTTTTAAATCACTAAAACGAGACTCCAGGGCAAATCTTTAGGACATGCCTTTTCTGCCTCTCATACCCCAAAAGTCGAACCTGTCCCGTCTATATCGGTATAGAAAAAAGCTCCCCTGCTCCCAAAAAAAGAATATCGTAAATAACTAAAGACAGATTTAAATCTGGAGAAATCTTAAAGTATACAACCTTCTCATTTTAATTTATTAAAAGGAAAAGATAGAAACAGCCCCAAGAACCAACGTATCAATAAGGAAGAAGAGTTACGTTAAACTGGTGATAGCGTAAGCCACGTTAATTGGAAACATGGCCGTGGACTAAGCATCCATGACTTTACCCGCTATAAGCAGTTGGGAAAAGGTCGTCATGGAACTGTATTTTTAGCTCGGTACTATTGATTTAAATAAGGCATCAATAAACCGGCTTCTTAGGGGCACTTAAAATATATTCAAAAGAAGAATTTCAAAATGCTGAAAGAGAAGATCGCCTAAAAATGCAATAGTAGTTGATACGATAGTTTAAGATTCAATCAATTTTAAATCATAGTCATATCATTAAGGTTTACGCAATTTTCAGTGACCGAAAATCTGTCTATCTCTTTATGGAGCTTGGCAGCGATGGACAGCTGTTTGATATCTTGCAAAAACAGACTACTTTAAAAGAGGAATCAATTTCTTTTGTGCTGCGTTGGCTATTATAAGCAGTAAAGGAGCTGCACGACAATAATATAATTCACCGCGACTTAAAGCCCGAAAATATTGTCCTCATCTTTGTATTTTTTCAAATATTTAGGGGTTTCCCAAGATTTGTGATTTTGGTGAATCCAGTATCTGTGTGAAATAAAAGGGAGAACTACGCTAGACTCTTGTCGGGACGCCTCTATATCTATCACCGGAAGTGCTCATGGGGGAACGCTATGATTAAAAGATCGATATTTGGGCTCTCGGAGCTTTGGGGTATGAACTGTTCACAGGAAACAATCCTTTTAACATAAAAAATAAGGAAGAACTGAAGCGCATAATAACGGACGAGTTCAAGATGACAAACGGATCAATCGAGTTACGGAATTTCATGACTTATTGTCTCAAGAAATAGCCTTCCGAAAGGCCCTCTGCTTCGAAGTTGTTACGGCATCCATTCATAAAGAAGTACATGGCGGTTGAGGTTGCCTAGCAGTTTTGCTCGTGAAGGATAGTAAACATTAATCATTGTCTCCAACTTATTTAATTAACAGCAGATAATATCAGTCCTTTTGAACTTTTCCTTTTCTAAGTACAAGTCTATATTTTCTTCTCAATAAATTGCTAAAAAATATTTTTAATTAATGATAGTTTGGATATGCTCATACTCTAAAATAATTTTTTAATAATCATAAAATAAAAAATAAACTATAGAAACCCATCAATAGCTCTAACTCTAGTCATTGTCAAGAGTTACATTCAAATCAATTAACGTTTTCTTATTAACTGATATGATATATCTACGCAAAATCGTCGCGATATCGGCGTAATACTGGTGCTTATGGGTCCTAGTTAATTATTGATCATCAAAACCATCAAAATATTTTATAAAGGCAATGAGGCAAATTTTAGCATTTATAGAATCTTTTTATATTATCTTTTTAAATTAGTCAACTTTGATATATGAGTATTTCTGATTGTTAATGATACGATTGCAAAAGCGGATAAAACTGTTTAAGTTGTATTTTTTTGATTTAAAAATTATTTGTCTCCTGCAAATATAGGCAAGAAACAGTTTATATTTTCCTTTGACCATTTGGCGGAAGAAATGAAGGAGAAGATAGCCCTTATCATTTGAAGTTTTTTTTTATGTATTTTTCATTGATGAAGTTTGAGGCAAGTGAGTTGAAGTCTATAAAGCAGCAGGCTAAACCATATTTTAAATAGTTGGAGAGTGATTTTCTGAATAGGGTTCGGCCTGGTCAGAGGAAGATGGTTAGTAAAATGCAGGTAATTTAAAGTTAAATTCCTAAAAAGAAACTCCATTTTAAACAGTGGGAGTGGGCTAAAGATTTAAAAACCTAGAAATATCGTCCTAACCTGCATCAACCATGACTTCAAACTTTTATATTTATAAAATACTTTCTATGATGATAAATAAATGCAACAAAAATTCTTCATCGAAGATCGCAATATATCAATTTTAACTTCACATATTTAGCTTAGTATTTACTTGATTTGTGATATTTTAGCTGCTATCATTTCATATTTGATATATTTTGAAAATCACTCAAATACTTTATGCAATAGCAAGTATTAAACAAAATAAAAAATGAGGGATTTCTTGACACCTAATTCTAATTTTAATATGAAAGTTTAATTTCTCTATTATTGGAGCACAATGAAATTTATTTTATTTTTATTGTATTGACAACATGAGGAACTTTAACAATATCTATCTCACACAAACAACTCAGTTAATTCAATTGTTGGAAAAATCAACAGAGATCAAAAAACTATGATCTTATTTAACCTTTTACCGAAATTTATTTGAATTTTTGGCAATAATGCTTAATGCTGACAAGCCAATCATGCCTTTATAAAATTTTTAATAATAAATGCGGAAACTTTAATCTTTACGTAATCCAGAGGGGCAAGGAGCGTTTATATACATGAATATTAAAAAATTAAGCTCGTTTTCATCGTTAGCTATCAGATAAAATAAAATTTATTTTTCATTATTAAGCTGAATCTGAATAATCATTCATCACTTTGATGAAATTTAATTGAGAGTGAGTATTGTAGTTTATGATATAAATGGATGATATTATGTGAGTTTATAATAGCTATCGTAATCAATATGTAAATTGAGGAGACTGTTCATCTTAGCAGTTCGGAAAAAGCTCGTCTTTAAAACTAAAAACAGATATATTGCCTGCTTAGGCTGATGAACTATGTGGAGAAGTTCTACTCCACTGAAAAGATCGACCAGGCCACTTACAATACTGAAAAGGCCAAGTTATTGGAGAAATACAACAAGTTCAGTCAAATTACTCCCAACTATAAACTCGAGTAGTTCTAGAGAAAGTATAATATTCCTCATGAGGAGATCTCGTGGGCAAAATATCTCATCGAAAATCCCATAGATGTAATTTATCTCTTTATGCAGAAACAACCTGACAAAGAGGCTTTCCTCTACGCTCAAGCCACAGCAGCATTCATTGAAGTTATTGACACCATCAACCTAGCTGCAGATAACCCTGTTATTGGAGACATTCGCGCTCCTTTGGAAAAACTACAACTCATCCTTAAAAAAATATACCAAAAGCTAGGTCCTGAATTTACAAACAAATATACTTACTTCGTTCGGTTGTAACTCTAGAATCATTTAGATTAGACAATACTATAAGCCCAAAATCAACAAATGAAAGTTTAACCGAAAGTGAATTTAGAGAGATAAAGTCGAATGTGGAGAGCATGTATACTATGATGGACATCATAATGCGTAATTGATCATTGATTGACCTTCAGAATATGAAAAGCTAGATGATATCATGCAGGGAAAATAAAGGTTATCTTTTTACTATCGTTTAATATTAAAATGTGTATAATTTTTCAATAGATCAGCAAATACTTATTTTACAAAATGTTTGCAATGATTAGTTATTAAGGATATTCTTTATTGATAATCATAACAGTATCTCATTCTTGGACCATTTTTTCAATCAATTCCTACTTTATTGTAACCTCATCCTAGTCATTTATTAACTCTCCACTTTCTTCTTCACCATCTACCTCCACCTCTTCTTAGATAATCATATCCTCTCTGATGGCTGTCTCCAACCCAAGCGCAATGATAAGAGTGTCCATTTTGTTCAATTAACAGTGATCAGGTCCATTGATCATCCCATTCCGAAATATTTCAATACGCTTCTTGAAATAATCGCAAAATGCTGAGTTAACAACACGTTAGTTACTTGATAAGAATATAAGTACTACAGGAAAAAAAAGACAAGAAGAATAAGCTCATAGGAACTGATACGATCGCCATGCTAAATTTTAATCTAGCGCATCATGTAGCTTATGTCAATTAGTGATGTGTAGCGCATTTTTTACTAAGGGAATTCTGAGCTACTTTTGAAGTAACGCTCGTTAAGGTGAGACAATATGCGATAAATAGGTATACACTCGTAGTTTTAAAACAATTTTACCATCTCTGCCACTTACACGCGATTGTTGATGGGATGAGTTGGAATCTCCTCGAAGAAGATATGGTGGATATAGACTAGCAGCTCACATTCTAATTCATACTTTTTCCTGTTATCGAGGTAGTAATTTTTAAACTGCTCCTCCTGATCAGTTTTGGCTGGACGACCGATCTTCGGATTGCTATTTTTGATATTTGATTTTTATTACTTCTAGTCTGTCATAATATGATAACATTGTGATTAATTTATCCCACTATAATTGGATGTCATTATTCATAACAAATTCAATAAATATTGAGTTTGAAGTGGGCAACATATTGTTTTGTGACATATTTTATAATATAAACAATAAAGTAATTTTTTTATATCTGAATATAAAAAATTGATTTTGCGAGCATATAGATTTTCAAAGATACTTTGACATATTTTTTATCGGGCTTAATTAAATTTTGAAGATGTAGTATTATTACAATCATAAAATTGGATAAATAGATTCTTTTGTTGGAATATAGTTTTTATTATCTTTTAATATGATTGATAGAGCACTCAATTTGGGCACTGCCTCTCAACAATAATCTTATTATTTTCAACTCATTCCCATTGCACTTTCAGTTCTTAATCAAGAAAACTAAGTCCCCTCACAAGATACAACTTTTCGCTTCGCAATCCTTAAAGGTATTCTTTTCTTTACTCAGCCCAGCAAAAGATAGATGAGAGTAGCATTCCTATTGAAGCTCAATTTGAATAAAAAAATGGAGTTCTTGAACTTGACATTCTCTCCTGTCGACTAAATTTCAACATACTATCATTTAACAGAGTGCGCAAACAGGAATTTATCCTCCGTTTAATTAAAAACTAAGGCAGTTAGGAGTCCGATATTGGCGATTACACAGTCGATGCAAGTGCTATAGTGGTTAATTTTAAAGAAAACAACAAAAACAGTCAGTAATTTACTATAATACTTTCTAAAACATATGGACTGAAATTTTAGGTTCGTATTGAAAAGACTAAAGCCGCTCTCGATAGAAATACTAAGAGACTATCTACTGAAAACAATAACAAGATACCGAGTTCACTCACTAAGGATTAGAGAACAACTACTCCAAAAAAAATGAATTTTGAGGAATAACCCAGTAAAATTTCTGCTACTGAGTAAAAGAAAATCACAGTCCCTATTCCACAAAATCGCAGATCACCTCCTCCTCGCTTCTAAAGGGAGCAATCAGTCAAGGAATCTGAGAAAAATGACATGGTTTCTCAAAAATCAAATGGAAGCAAACTACCCCTAATCCAAACAAAATACAAAGCTGTGACTAAAAAAGATGCCCCAGCTGAAGTCAAGATGATTGAGAGTCAACGATTATCAATGATATCAGATTCATCAACTGAAATTATAAAAACAAGTGAAGATCCAGAATGGAAGGAGAAACTAATCCTTTGGGCGTTTTTGGTGGTGGGAGGAATAATAATGTACTTTTCTATGCATCCGAATCGCAAAGTGTGATGAAACATACAAATATATTTAACTATTCTATTTTTATGTTCCAAATCTTATTGAGAAAGTTGGCACTATAGGTCGATTGGATTATGCAAAATGGCTGTTATTAATTTTATATTGGTATTAATAAAAATGCGACTTTGGAATGCAATCTAAGTCTTTCCAATAAATTTAGAGGTAAATTTCTATTATTATTAATTAAAAGTATCATCGCGAAAAATATGCACTTTTAGTAATCCCCTAAGAATAGGGTGTATTTCACTCCGCATAGACCAGTCCTCACCAATCGTATTGATTCAATTATAACCAACGATTTTAATCTTTTAAGAAAGTATTAATCAGAAAATATAAATCATTCAGATCTGGAAGTCAGGAAAAACAACCCCCTTATCTTACAATATGTGCATAACATATATGATTAATATAATATTCCTAATCCTCTACCCCAATCACAACCACAAAACTATCAAGCTCAATACAAAACACCAATTCACCAGAAATCCCCAGGCAAGAAAAAATTTATTAATTTGTTCAGTGCAAAAACTCAAAAGTATGACAGCCCCATCATAAAATAAAAAATTCGTAATGAGTTAAGGTAGGCTGATAAAATTAGTAATCCAGATTATCAAGAGGAAAATGGCATTATATAATTTGATAAGACAATATCAAAGCAAAGATTAAGAAACGATAACTCAAAACATCGAGTTAGCTTTAGCTATTTACACTGCAATGCCATTGAAAAACAATCCTCTGGAAATTAAATAGCCTATTCAGATAGACAGCAGACAGGGCAATTATCTGTGGAGTTAAATCATTTCAAAGATAATGATGAATTTATTTCACCTCGTCTCAGGAACTCCAAGAACTCTGGTACAGACAGAGACACAATTTTACGACTACCTTAGCTAATGACTAGAAAATAAATTCAGTCTTAGCTGAAGGGAGAAAAAGATAAAACTGAAAATATACTTGTAAACGAAAGTTTCAGATATTGTGTTGGTTGTGAGCAGGCTCTATTGAAAGCAAACATTAACATTCATTAATAAATTTGCAAATAATTTCAGCAAGTTTTCGAAATGACTCCGCCTGAAATTATCAAGTATCTGAGCTGCAAGATTCATAAATTTTAAGATTAGATTATAGAGCAATCTAAGGAACTGCTAGATACCGACGTTCAATAATTAAATAGTCACTCTCACAAAGTGATGTAGGAAAGTCGGTCAATTGTGGGGAATGGAGTGATGACTTCCATTTATGAATCTGAGTATAAGTAGGCAATGAATATTGGACAGAAGTGGTGCCGACTCACAGAGCAGATAAATAAAGTGAATTGGTTTCTGAAGATCAGATAGAGAATTAGAATATAGTTTAAACTTTGATGTTTATTCATCTAATTCATACTTTAGTTTTATACTCATATATTTATATATTTGCAAATATCCAATAATTATGGTTTCTTTATGAAACTATAGAAATAAAACAGTTAGTCATAATTCATTGATTTTTGCAAACACTTTGGAAAGATATTAAATCTCGCTTAAATTTATTTATAATTATGAGTAGGAACGAATTTTTGAAAAGCGAAAGCTCTCAGTCACGCATTAAGAAATAGTCCAATAAATCAGTGAAGTACACGAACGCAGAGTCATAAAGCTTGCGTCTTGCTCGGGAACGAGAGATAATCGACCTACTCAATCATGAAAACATGCTAAGATATCTCAAAGGTTTAACTCAATGTAGCGATGCTGAGGCCCTTGTTAGCCAAGCCAGCGATACCGCCATCCAGAATGTAGGCCTTAGTCTGGAAAGAGGCATGCTCTAAATATCTTTGGTATTTTTAATTTGAGGCAGAACCCGCCACCCTTACCAGCAAAGTCACTTGCAATTTATAAAAAATCTCAAGAAGAACTGCGCTAACTCGAGACGAAGGCTAAACGAGAAGAATTACAACGTAAAATGGATTATCTTAATTAACAAATTCGAGGAGATGGAAACAAAACTGAGGGACGTTAGGCAGGACTGCAATCAGAAGTAAAAGAGGTTCTCACCAAAGAAGAGCATGAACGTAAAATCAGAATATTTATGGACGATTGGGCTGAACATAAACGCAGACAAGAGGAACTACAAGAAGAATAGTAACGTAAACTGCATGACGAAGAGTAGCAGCAACAAGAGTTACGAAAGCTCGAAAGTCAGAAGCAAGTCTAAGCTAAGCGAGCCCAGATTGAAGCCAATATGCAACAGCATAAACTGCAGCATGAACAATTTTTGAAAAAGCAATAGTAGCTCAAAAAGCAGTAACTAGCTACCAATTAAAAAGGTTTATTCTAAAGCAAAATGCAGAAGCATTGCCAATCCTAAGTGGTCCTATCTTTATTGTAGGAGAAGAAAAACAAACTTAAGCAAATCCGTGACTTTAACAGTCAATATAACTCTCAAGCAATAAAAGAACATGAGAAGCAATATCTTTCTGCTAGAAGTTTATCACACTCTGAGAAGAAAACGACCGAAGTCAAATGGCAACCACCCACCCGTCCAAAGAAATTATCAAAATTACTATAGCTATAAAAATTGTAGCTAAAATAGAAAATATAGGAACGAAAGAAAAGAGCATAAGACCGGGCACAAAGGGAAGAAGATTTCATGAATCAGCTGAGAGCAAAACATATGCCCACCATTGACTCTTAAAAACAAGTATAAATAGCGAATAGACTGATCGAGGAACACAAGAAGAAAGAGAGATTCACAGTTGATGCTAAATAATTACGATAATTGGGAAAGGAATATCTAAAAATTTCTAAAACATTAATTAAACCTGAAAATCTACGAAATTCAGAAATTAAATCAAAGACCACAGAGGAAAAGGAAAGCACAAGTAGAGTCGAAAATTTCTTACTACCAAGAAACCGCAGTCCGGATTTCTATTAAAATTCAAGAAGGCGAAAAATAGAGGAAATCATTAACTCAGAGAGCGTCGCAACAGAAAAATATTAACTTCTTCAGATCGAAACATAAAAACTAGGAGAGAAATTACGACAACAGGAGTTGCTGAGTCGCATTCGAGGAGACGAGCATGATAGTGGTTAACTGCTTCTTTCCAGCATTAAGGCTAAAATGGGACTTGTGCAATTGCTTAATAAGCAATCAACTCAATGATCAGTTTTCCTTTTACTCATACTTAATAATTTTTACAAAATTCAGCATTAAATGAACGGGTTTTCAGTGAGACGGAGTAAATCATTTGTTTCAACGATTTTTGATTTGAAAAGGATCAACATTAAATCGGCAATAAATGATTGTTTTTGAGACTATCTCTTATAGGTGCATCATTCAGTAAATCTCTTCAGATTACAAATACAATCAAACGTTTTGAGCTTCCTTAGCGAGCTACGATATCGGCATTTCACTAGGTCGTTTTCGACTAATGGCTAGAATGCTTTGAATTTCAGTTTATAGGGCTTCTCGGACCTGCCAGTTGTCACAACGAGTGCGTGGTGCGTTGAGAGGTACTTCAATTTTCAGCTCCAGATAGCCAGAGATGAATGGATACTTACAAAAAAGAGCTACCCGGCGGTTAAAGGCATATATTTTGACAAAGGACGAATTGAGACTATCAATATTCTCTTCATTTAGCATTAGATGCATTCGTTCGAAGTAAGGAGTGGTCGGTTCTTGTTAGAAACGAAGTCCTTTACAAACTTTCTTATTTAAGTGAAAGATACCTCGTAAGCCAATAGGGGCAGTTTTTTGCCGCCTATGGTGAGAAAGAGAGACACTTCTTTCAGGAAATATTATCGGATAAACTGTGAAAACATTTGTTTTTGGTTTCCCACGTTAATTTATAGATCACAGCCTTATTCTATAGATGTTAATTCATCTAGACCTCCTTTTTTGTTCATTTCTGTTATAATAACTTTTAGTTGGTTGTATCCTTCAATCAAATGACTCGGATTTATTGAGTGAAATTGTAAGAACTCAGTAAAAATGCGACATTCACCACTTTATTGGAGCTAAAATGCCAAACTGTGACGGTTAAAGATAAATCTACTAATACCGTGGCTACTCAGTAAGTAACAATGCAAAGTATCATCCTCAAATAAGTGGCACACCAATAGTTATCGGCCAAGTCTTAGTGCTCCGTTCTTGAATTAAAAACCTTCTTCTGCTGATGAATAGTTATAAATAAGATGTTACAGACTTTTTTTGTCCAGAGAAAGTCCAGAAATAATTAGAGATAAATAAACTCTTTATAATATTAAACTCGGCACCTATATGTATCCTTCATTATGAAAAGAAGTGCCGTTACCATTTTCAATAGATAAACGAGGCAGATTTATCATATTAATAGAAACATACTTTTTGTTTCCGGGCATTCTGATGAAAGAAGTTAAAAGCAAGGCCAAAGCCTCGAAAGGAGTCGCTATCATACTAGCAACCATCAATACATTTTCGATGGAACATTGAAGAAAGTTTTGGTTGGTGATTTGATGCTAAATACGACTTTTATCGAAGAATCGAGCTTGAGGAAGTAATTCAAATTTACAAGTTGGGCATAAGGAAGGGCCGGTTGCTATTTTGTGAACTATAGGAACTTAAGGTTCACGATGACTAGGATCGTGTTTATTTTAGTGCAATGTAAGAGTTACGAGTTCGTCTGTCCACTTAAAATTGGCCAAATTGATGAATCCACCAAAAATGTAAAGAGTATTCTTGTGTAAATTGGCCGTAAAGTTACTGCGAGGGCGAAAAGAGTTGCGATTTTCGATTAATAGTTCAGTCCATGTTTAACTCTTCAAATTAAAAGTCCACGTGTCATTGTAGAGCAGCGGAGCTCGCTTTTATGATACTCCTTCACCTCCCATCACAATCAGCATTCGACCCTTATAGTCCACACAACAATGTCCTGTTCTTTCTGGTGGTCTTACTCCCAACACCTATAATTTTGTGATTGCTAGCGGCGGGGCTGGGCTTGAACTAAAATTTTAATTTTCAAATCGGAGACGATAGACATCGTTACTGAATGTGCTTTCCTCGCCTTCTCCAAATTCCCCTCCAAACACAAATATGTCCTGACCAATCATTGTCATAGTGAGGCCAATTTTTTGTTAAAGTGCCCCTTTGATATCAGTGATCTGCTGCCAAGTGACAGTTTCAAGATCGCAGAGCCAAAAATCATCGAGCATTGTTTCACTAGGAGTAGTGCCTCCATAAATGAGCATGTGCCTATTCGTGAGGGCCAGGGATACGTGACTTTCTCTTGGAGGGAGTGGGTTCTTCTGTTAAAGTTTGCGCCAACTGGGGTGAGGCTAGGCGATTCGAAGCTGCAGGAGTTCGTTTGTGAGCTGTATGGGTATGAGAATGGAAAATATTCTACCCAAGGGTAGAGTTGAAGAAGCGTACCTCCTGGTTGATACAACCTCCAAAAACGTAGAGACTCTCGTCGATAAGGCAACAAGAGTGACTTTCCCTGACTTAAGGAACGCCCGAGAAGTTAATACTACTTCCCTCCAGTGATTCACAATCAATTTTGTAAACTCCTTCCCTGACGACCCCTGAGTGGTTGCCACCGTAAAGAAGCAGTCTTCCATCATGCACAACAGCAGTATGACCCCACCGTTTGCTGGGGTAGCCTGACATTTTGGGTCTTAACATCCACTTCAACTTCTTAAACTAACCGCTCTCTTTGCCGCCTTACATTCCTCTTCAATATTTATAAGGACCAATTCAAAGTCTAAATCCTCTCTGCAAGCCCACCTCCTTTTGATAGAAGTTTAATGGTGAGGTCATTGCTTATTGTCCCCTCTATAAAGAAGTTTTAGTTTTTCGAAAAGAGAATAACTTTGATAAGCTATTCCTCTCCCATCTCAAGTGATTGCAAGATAAGCAAGAAGAGATCAATAATTCAATTAAAACAATAAAATAGGATCATCTCTATGAGCAGTTCTTATTTCTGCTTTTCCCTTCAAAACAAAACTATTCTACACATTTCTTTCAACTATCTTCAGTTGTTTGCAAGTCAATCAAGTTATTTCTATTTAGCTATTGTCTCACAACTATCTATATCATATCACCTGCTCTTTCTACTGTCCTGCTCTCGAAAAATACGATCAAGAAAGTCCTCATAGGTATTGTCTGCTGGTGGTTATGACTACTCTTTCGATTGCTGAGCGATTGAAGGCATATTTCCTGATTAGTTAAATCCCGGACGAGACTCAATTTCCATAGGACTTTTTATATTTGAATTGCGAGGATCGAAAAGGGAATCAAAACTATCTCCTCCAATATTTTGTCTAGCTTGGTGACGAATTTTTTCCATCACCTGAGATTCTTTAGGTGATTAAGCCAAAGCATTCCAATTTTCTCCAATAAACCTCTTTCTTGATTAAGCCGCTTCTGTCTTAATAGGTAGATTCATTTTCTGTTTAAGACTGCGCTTTTAATCTTCCAGTTCAGCGATAAAATGATTGTCCACACTTTCTTCGATTTTAATGATCTCTTTATCAGCTTCCTTGTTGTCATTGCTTTTCTTTAAATTATTGGGATGGTTTATAACCTTCTCTAGTTTATTTGGCGGCTGGCTGCTGTTTTGTTGGGCTAGCATTTTGCCAACTTGAAATTACAGATCCTGCAGGACACATCCAAGTGTATTATAGATTTGGTTAAAGTGGCTGATCAGAATAGGTAAACTTTCTTGCTGACCAGCCGATGTTTTATACAACTCCAGGTAGGTATTGCGAAACATTATAAACGATAAAATTTATATTATAGTTGCTCTCCGCCTTTATACTAGCTTCAATAGCTATGTTTACAGATACTTCAGTAATTAAATTAACCAAATTATGTTTATAGAAACAATTGATGTCCAGTGTCCTTCAGATTTGATTTTATCGTTTGTTGATTTTTAGACTGACATCTAATATTTTGTTTTCGCTATACTTTAAAAAAGTGTTAGACTATCTAAAATATTTTATTAATAAATCATTGAGATTCAAATGATTATCTCTAAAAATATGAAGTTATTGTTTTGAGTCATGATCGTCAATCATTTCGATTTTACTGCCTAATATAATAATAATAAGGAAAATATAATTACAATAATCACTGGTAAAAACTCACTGCTTGAGCACGTTTCTATCTCTGCTTGCTTGATTTAAAACTGCTCCCCAAAATTGTAGTTTAATGTACCCTGTCCACCTCGGCAATTTCAAGTTTTCGCCTGAGATCATTTGTCTTGGCCAGATACTCTTGTTCTCTTCTCAACTGTCCTTCCAATTTTTATACTTTTATCTCCAATTCGTAAATCTGTATGTAAATTAAGGTACTTTTGATTCATATGTGTTACTTTTATCTGAGCATTCCTGCTGAATAGTATTGATTAAAGATTTATATCGTTAGACTTCGTCTCCATCCTCATCAGCCTTATCTTGACATTACTGCTTTCCTTTTTTAAGTCGAATGCAGTCTTGCTTACTCTTCTCAAATTCATAGCTCAATCGATTATTTTCCTTCTTGATGAGGCGATTTTCGTCAGTAAGGGACTTCAATTAATCGATGAGTTCTCTATATAATAAAAATGATACTTGACGTCAGTGTGGTTCACTGTGAGAAGGTCTTCCTTCATTTTACTGAATAATTTCATTTCGTGACTATAGTTCCTACATGATTAAGAGTGTACTTAATTTCCAGTTCCATGTTGAGGCAGTGCTTGACCAGATTACGGTGATCCTTTTCCAAACTAGCCAAAATTGAGTTGCTGTAGCTGCTGCGATTCTCTTTACTGCTAGATTTTCCTCTTCGGTAGTATTCGTTTACGACTCGCACATACTTCTAGTTGAGATCTAACTAGACTTATCAATACTAAGCAGTTCTACTTTATTCTTCTATAAATCAGCGATATGCGCGATCATCCTATTCACCCTTTCCTGTAATTGTATATTCTTCTGCCTAAGAAATTCAACTTCACAGTTCTAAGATCGCGCTAACTGCTTTGCCATTTGCGACTTGCCAACCATTGATTGGTTGACTGAATCCGCCAATCGGGTATCAGAGGTAACAGATTGGTGCTTTGCCAAACTCATTGCTCAACGAATATATATATTTTATTGATCAGAGGCCGTTGAATTCAAAAAGAATTGATAAATCATGATGAAATATCACAAAGAATATTAAAGTCAAAAGATTGCACTTTCATCGCTCTTTTTTATGAAAAATTAGTGATTTAACAGCTATCGAGCAGAAATACGCATCTTTCGATTTATTTGTAACATGCGCTCTATGACATTCTTTAGCTCGTTGTCGCTTATCAAAGAACGGTCATATTACCCCTGTATAGCTTATTATTTACATTTGTAACAAGTCTTCTTGTTTATTATGGGCTTATATGGAAAAAGGGTGGACGACCAACATCCAATTAGTATGCTATACATCCGACAGACCAGATGTCAACCTTTTAGTCATAAGAGGCTCTCATCAGAATTTATGGAGCAGCATAGTCCAGAGTTCCGACGTATTCCAAAGATCCATGAAGTGCTGCGCTACCGAAATCACCCAACTTATAATTATTCTGCATGATTGAAGCATTACATGAGAGGTGAAGATATTGTCAGGCTTAATATCATGATGAATAATACCCTTCTCATGAAGATAAGCTACTGCCATAGTAATTTCAAAAAGAATCTTCCGAATTCTGTTGATCTTTGAAATTTTAGTGGTCATACTCTCATTGAGCTTGGCTTTGATGGCATTCTGCTAAGACATGCTTTTTAGCACTTGATGCTTAAGCTCCATACCAAGGGTTTCTCCTTCCATAAATTCCATTAAGAGATAAATGTGTGAACAGTCATGGAGAGAACCAAATGTTTTGACAATATTCGGATGAGAACAGAATTGATGAATTTTATGTTCGCGAATGGCATTATCAAGATATTCTTGCCTCCGATCCATGAGGTGGGTACGTTTCAAGCAATAGAGAGACCGTGTCTTTTGGTGATATACCAAATAAATGCTTGTTCTTTTGCATTAACTTATCTTTTTGATGAATATGAGGTCAAATGGCTTTTCCCCCTCAATGGTCATAATCTTCAATTCCACGTGAAGCCCCATCTTCTTGAGTTACTTGCTGAGTTGAGAATGTCTTTCCTGCCTCTTTTTTAGATTTAGAAATAGTTCTTCTCGATTGAAAGAAAGAGATTTCTCTTCCTCATGCTCTTTATTAATCTTGGGCTATTTCTGCAGCTGTTGCAATACCTAACATTTTGGTTATGATAATTTGCCTGTTCCATAATCAGCGGATGCTTAGTTCGAACTATCAAGTTTGTATTTATTCAAATAAGGAGTGGAACGGATGTGAGCATTAGCTATAAATTTAGGCAAATGTTTGGTCAATGCCTTACCTTTGCCAATTTCCTCATTACTCGTGTTTTCATTACATAACTCCCTCTTCTCTTATTGATGCTCACTTGATTCCAGCCCTGAAAATCTACATTAAGGATGATCTGGAGGACTCCCAGGAACATAATTTCCAGTACTAGAATCTCCACTTTTTTTACTACCCACATCTGCATCCTCCATAAACCTGCCAGTTAGTAATTTCCTGCCTCCAAATGAAAGAATTCTTTTATCCAATTTCCCTTCTTCACACTATGATCTATTGGCCTGATGATTGTTTGGAGATTTAAACCACATTTTTGAGTCAGCATTATTATTAATTGGGGTGTTTACTAAATTTTTTGGTTTTCCCTGAAATTTATCAGCGACTGTAGATTTGGGTGAATTTACTTTTTTCAACCCATTAAAGTTGTTCTCACTATGGTAAGAATCTCCTGATAGGGACACTTATTATTTTGGCTGCCACCCCACTACTGGCTTTGGAATGTTCTCGTAATAATCATCAAAGATGCTTCCGTTATTCTGTGTCTGATTTTTATTATCTTATATGCTCTTGTTGGTGCTAACTGAACTCGCAGGGATATTAATCATGGGCTGATTGTTGAGAAGACTTCCCAGATTTTTAATTTCTTTCTACCTACGGGCGGGCTGCTTGTCGAAGAACTCCTTCTTCATTGGTTTATAGGTGATAATGGGAGAAGAATTGATGGAGTTGATGGAAGTTTGTTTTATTTTAACTATTTATGCTGGCTTGTCTTTGATACCCACCTTTGGGGAAAGATGTCTAAACATATTATTATAACTTTATAATCAATTTCGGCAGTCTTTACAAATATTCCACACGAATTAATTATCTATGCAAAGCTATGCCGATGTTTTAATATCAAATTAGGACCAAGGTCTGACTATATTTGCAAACAGTCAACTTCCGTCCTTAATTAACCAGTAAGCACCAAAATATTCATGAAATAGATATTAAATTGAAGATTATCACCAAACATCTCTCAATGCCACTAGAATATGAATGACGATCTCTTCTAATAACAACCTCGAAAAAATGTGTAATTAAAATGTTAATGAATTGATTGATTGAAAAACGAAAATAATATTTATCTTTAGATATTTGACATTAATTAATTTCGCTTAATCAATTCTAGGAATATTAATTACTTTTAAAAAATGATAATACCACCAAATAGACCTTTTTAAATAATCCTTATCATACACTTGGCCCTTAATTTATTTATTAATAAAAACAAAATGATTTAACAATTAATAAAGTATCAAATAATTATGAGTTAGCTGTCTTAACAATATATAGGCAATAATGATAAGTGAGATAAATCAGTTAAGTACACAACTCTCATACGTAGGTATCATGTATTTAATGTTAATAAAAGCATCCTAAATAGAGAAAGAAATACCTCTCCTCCAGTCTGCTCCAACAGTTCTAGGGTTTACACAATTAAATCCCCAAGATTCAACCTTTTACGCTGACTATATTAAATTTTGTCTCCCAAAGATGTATTGCTATTACGAAAGATGTTAAATATTGGCAGAATTTGCCGATAATATGGCACTAATGCTTCCCCTATCATTTCCCCAGAAAGCACCAGCTTTTGTATAACCTTCAGCATGGTTGCAATAATATCGGGATCGCGAGTGTTCAAAGCTGCTGCATCTCATAATTATTACTTTTAATAGGAATGATAAGCTGCGGAATTACTGGCAGAATTTTATTACCTCCCTTTTCGAGCAAATCATTTGTTCCCAAAATTGCAAATGAACGATAGGGATCGAATTTTTATCTAACTCCATCGAAAAATATAGGGAGATAATGATGATAATCCAAGCTTTATACTGACACTTTCCACACGAGCTTAGGCAGTGAGTTTTGGTGGTCCACCTTTATGGGAAGATCTCCCCTATCATAATATCGTCTAAATTCTGAAGCAGGGACTTCTCGCTTGAGGAATGCTCCAGACTTAGGCGCTGGTTTTTAAAATTATTGCTTTTTTTAGAGAGTACTGGATGTGCGACCTCCGTTTCCTTGGAGTTTAGCATGTTTAGCGAGAGATCCCGAGAGACTCATTTCATAGATAGGCTCATGAGTTACATCTTTCACTTTTTCTTTAGGCATGTACTCTCTTGGGAAATCTCCAAAAGGACTATGTGGATTTTTTGGAGCATAATCATTTTTCCAGGGTTTATACATCTCATTGCTCTGCTTACTAATCATACTTTTAAGCTGGTCCTCACCTCTATAGATAAAAGGATACATTGTATTTGAGAAGCAAGATTATCGCGTCTGAGAGAGTTTGCAATTGAACTTTGCTGTAATTTTGGAAGCATATTCGGTAAGTTATATAATTCGTGATTTTGATATAAATTATAAAAGCTCACCTTACAATCAATTGATAGATTAAGAACTATTCATTTTTTGAGAATCATAGATTTTGATTTTCAAGAAACAAATCATTTTTACAACGATTTATCGCTTTCTTGGCCAAAAATACATTTAAATTTTATATTAACAATTTTAGGCTTGATAGAGCGGAAAAAGTAATAGAATATGACTTATTTTCATTACGAAGGAGTTTGAACATCAGAAAAAGGAAAAATGCCATCTTTTTAATAAGTTATGAAAATTTATCTAGTTCAATGTCACTGAAATCAGCTTGGTATGGCCTCTTGACAAGCGGGACAGATTCTATTGACTTTCAGATGGGTACCGATACAATCTTTGTGAAATAGATGACAGCATGGCAGGTAAGTACATGCTGCCCCTGCAGTTAGCTACTGATAACAATATAGACATCTTCATCATATAATTGTTACATCTCTTGTTCAGCACCCTCAAATTCAATTGTTACTAGGGCATCAATTGCCTATTGTGGTAGTCCGCTGTATTTTTGTACGTTTTCTATCCAACTATTCATTTCCTGTTCCTCTTCCTCATCTTCTGCATCAATTAATATATACTTTCTTCTTCATATTTCTCTTCTAATTCTTGCAATTCAGTAGAGCTTTTCTTAACCTCTTCATCAAGTTTTTGACCAGCCAACTAAATTTCAGTGATCTCCTTCTATAGTTTGTTAATAAGGATATCTCTTTATTTGTTTGCATTTTGAAGTTAGATCAGTTTTTTTAGCATGGGTTCAGGAGATGGCTCCTCATTGCGATAGTCACTGAGTAAAACAAACAATACGTTTGCGAGTTTATTAAAGACTTCATTTTGGTTAACTGTTAGCTTTATTCTATTTATAAGAAGTTATTATCATAATATTTGCTTCTCGCATATTGCAACTCATTTTACTCATTTTTTAGGTCCATCAAAAATTTTGCAAAAAAATCATTTGACTCATTCATCAAAATTAACAATAAGCAGATATATTCGTCACTATTCAATTTGAATATCTTTTTTAAATATCTTCTTTGAGACTATCTTATTTCGAATTGAATATATCTATGGTAATATTGTTAATTCATCTTAATATCATATTGTCATTTAAAATGGCGGGGTTGGGGTTGGGGTTGGGGTTGGGGTTGGGGTTGGGGTTGGGGTTGGGA
>Ga0302188_10000110_pt1 | contig 64057 bp, 51 predicted proteins | sample II_Bog_E2_1_FD_198783 | JGI IMG/M metagenome (GOLD analysis project Ga0302188, IMG submission 198783) | Peat permafrost microbial communities from Stordalen Mire near Abisko, Sweden - II_Bog_E2_1 | ecosystem: Environmental > Terrestrial > Soil > Wetlands > Peat | place: Sweden: Abisko... | reverse complement strand
ATATCATATAAACTACATCATTCTCAATGCTGCTATTTAATGGATTATATTATTTTAATCAAATATATTGATCTTAAATATTAATGTTCAGAAGATTATTTATTTATTTCATCAATAGAATATTTTTATATCTGAGGACGGGTCATCGTTTTGCAAGTTATTTACCAAAAATTTATATTTCTATCCAACACTCTTATGATATTTAGAAAGGATGTTGGCTCCGGATTGTAATAGCAAAGTTCGATTATCAGTGTCTTTATCTAAGTCTAATCGAATTTTCAATAAATCAGCAAATTCATTCAGAACTTCTTCATTTTCAACATATTTTTCAATGAATGTCACGCTAAAGTTGAACAGCAGACTGGCGAAAGCAGAGAGATAGTGCCCACTCTTCAACTCTGCTCTTTTAGAAATAACATTAAGTGCTTGGAAGACAATATCTGCGTGTTTTAACATTGCATTTTTGTTCGTGTTTTGGATGAGTATGTTCGAAAGAGTTTTTAGGATGAGAGTATAAATAGCTTAAGCATACTCCATTTCAAGACCTATTGAGAGTTGACTTATAATATCCCTTCCACCCTATAACCCTGAAAACAAGGACTCGCTTTGGTAATGCTTCAAAAAAGCGCGAAGAATATCCCAAACTGGGAATTTTAGTTGTTTGGGCCATGTTAATATCTTCTTGAGGGCATCCATTTACTTGAAATCCAGTGTCCAGCTATGATAAGTATCTGATTTTTCAAGTTGAACCACAATTCTAGGTATAAATCAATATTTACCTTTAGATATAGGCCACTTCTTTCTCAGTAAGTTTTTTGGTTTCAGCTTTTTCGCTGAACTCTTTTATTTTATTGATTAAGGCTGGAGGGTTTTTAATATCATTGTATTCAATAATTGATGTGCTTGGAGTACTTTTAAGCTGGCTCAAGTTTACCTCGTTTTCCTCTTTTTTATTGCCAGCTGTTTTTGCAGTTTTACTTGAATTTTGAATCAAAAATTTACGTATCTGTTCAACATAAGCTTTAGTTAACCCTTATCTTTTGATATACCTTTCGGCGACTTATAAAGGATTTCCTCCATCATTGTAAGGAATTATCTTCGGAACGCCTGAATCATCATCAACATCAAAAATATGATCATAATTCCCAGCTTCAAAATAAGCATCTCCTGGGTAATATTGTGGCTCCTTCTTGGATCCTGCTGGGCCTGCTTCGGTTATTACATCTCCTATCTTAACCCACTGTCCAGCTTGCCACATATAAGCCTCAGGAACCATTCCGCTTCTAAATACTTTTATTTAACCTTCTTTTTTACCGTTTATCGCTTCTAAATAAAAAGTATATTACTCATTTGAGTGGTGGTTTGCAGTTTTTGAATTTACTCTTCACTCATCCCTGATTTTTTAGATGATGACTATAGAATTTGTTTGCTAAACATCTATTCAACATCTTTGTCTGCTGCTCGACCCTGATTGGTAGTAAAAGTTCTAATGATGCCATCTGAACAACCAACAAATAAATCGCAATTTTAGTCGAAGGCGATACTCCAAACTGAAGAAGGAAGTTGGACCTCTTGAATGCAGCTATTCTACCCCCATACTTTAAGAGTTTTATCTTCTCCTCCAGAGACGTAGTGACCCAATTTAAGAGCTTTTACGGAGAATACAAAAGCGGAATGACCTGAGAAAGTCTAAATAAGTTCTAAATCTGCACTCCAAAGTTTGAGGAGTTCATCATTGGAGCATGTAATGATCATTCCAGTACCATCAACATCAGCAATTTCTCGAATGATATCTCCATGAGCATTTTATATTCTCTTAATTTTGTTGCCGTTTTGCCAATTCCACAGATTAAGGGCTTTATCTTGTGATCCACTGACCACACAATTGCTTGTATGATTATAGTACACACTTACTGCGTATTTGTGCTCGCTATATTGACATATTTGTTTTTGATTGTTTAAAGACCAGACAATGGCCTTTCCATCCCACGAGCCAGTTACAAAGTGTTATTTGTTGATGAAATCAATGGAGGAAATTGTACTATTATGAGCCAATTCAAAGGTAGGATTACCTGATTGATCAAAAGCAAATATCTTACCATTTCTGCAGCCCACCAATACAAAGCAATGTGCATTCTTCTCATGCCTATTGATCTTGATGGATATAATTTAGGACTCACAAATATCTGAAGAGGTAATAAGGGTAGAATTGCCGCTGTGATACGAGTAGATGTTGAGAATTTTATCAAGACCTCCCGTGACGAGTATTCCTTGAAAGTAGTCAATGCATCTGACATCTCTCTTGTGTGCCTGAATGACTCGACTCAGTATATACATCTTTTTTAAATATGATTTAAATAAACTAAGAATTTTTGGATTAGTTAAGCTATCAAATTTATTGGATACTTCAATTTAAGAAAAGTACAGATGATATAATTAGGATATAAGAATGTGATAAAAATGTATCAAAAGGAGAGAACAATTCATTTAATAATATAAACATATCTTTGAGAAGGGCTTACAATTCACAAATATAGATAACATATTGAAACTGCTTAAGCGGTAATAATTTATAATTTATTATTAAGAATATATCTTTAAATGTTTAAAGCAACGCTTCTGACTATCATTATGATCATTCTCGAACTCGCTGAATGCAAACCATCATCAGCATAGTAGTAATCTTTAATACACTATTCCATCAAGATTGGATTTTGGTTTATCCTCGGAGTTACTATCGGAGTCTACTTTCAAGCCAGATTAAACCTTAAAGAGTTGATGAGGCCCATCATCGACGTCGTTCTATATGGACTGCTAATTTCAGTAGCTGTTTTTGCTCTTTTCAGTTTCGGAGAATTGGTCGAACAGTATTTCTGAAATGATAGTGATCGATTTATATCCATTATGTTCATCATCAATAATATGATCCACAGAACTTCAATTCAGTTTAAACTAATATTGATAGATTAGTAATGATCATAAAATTACGCTATTTCTATCATCATTTATACATTTGGTCCAAGTACATCTTTTATTGAAGTGATTTCTTGGTCGCCTAGATTGTTTTGGCGTATTACACTAAAGGATTTGGAGCTCCACTCAGTTTGAACTCCCGACGTTCTCTCACTCCTCTGTTGTTCATTTGTTCGAACAGTTGTTCCTCAACTTCTTCGATGCTCTGCACCTTCCCACTTAAAATATCGTTATTGTTATATCGATGCTGTTTTAACTTGGATCCGCTTTCCGAATTATTATTGACAAATTCACTAAGTGTATCCTTATTGTCCTCATCCTCCTCAACATAGAGAATATGAGTATTTGCATTGCTGGAGTGTTCCTAATTTTTAACTTTTTATTTGCGGGTGAACTGCATTGGGTTTAATTCCTCGTGCCACTCTTCTTCGTGTAGCGATTCGATTTATTAATCCTCATCGTATAGATTTTGGTTGTTGTTTTTTATCTCAACCTCCACTGTATTGTAGTTATAAACTGTTTGGGTATCTTTTTTTACATTTACAAAACTCATCTCGCTTCTCCCGCCTCGTTTGTTACGGCCCATTGGTATATCCATCATCTCATCTAAAGAGCTGATTTAGTCGTAGTCTGTCCTGTTTTAAAGGGGCTGTACCCCTTAGTTGTTAAATGAACGTTCATTGATGGATATATCAGCCACACTCTTAATTTCTATTTGTTACTGTTCCAAGGGTGGGGCTAAAGGATGCTCTAACGCATGTTGCCGAGCCTGTATTTCTTAATTTTGCTTCTTGATAGCTAATACATCAGGCTCATTATCGTCCATTTATCTGACAAGGGCCTCTTTATCAAATTAAGGCTGATTGTTTAGCTATTTATCAGTCAAAGTTCGGTGAACACTTTCAAGACCAACTTGGCCAATATCAGGTGATTCAATGCCATTTTGAGCAATAACAAGTTAATTATCAAATTATTCCTGTTTGTTCAATTCTTTATCTGCCAACCCTACCTCTTCTATTGCTTCGTTTTCATCAATTCTCTGCAGACCTATGAGTTCATCAGTTATTGGCTCAGCGATATGATCATAGCAACTATTTTTGATAGTTTCCAAATTCTGTAGTTCTTCAAACGTATCTGTTTATTAAATGAACATTAGCTAGTTTCTCTACCGGTTGACAATTTTCATGAGTTCCTCCTCGACCTAAACTTGTTTGACTGGTTCAACATAGTCATGGAACTCCCTGAGTTATGAAATTTACGATTCCTCCTCATCAAACACGAAAAGCTAGTTATTTGACATTAATTGGTTGAGTTATTGTTCATGGTTGACTTACTGAGGTGGTTTGTATTTATATTTTAAAGGCTTACCCTTCTTATTTCCGCCGATTAAAGTACTTTCAAAATACTACTCATCTTCTTATTGGATGTCGTATGAAGTTTACACCATGTCACCTACTTTATCATACCGGATAATATTTCCATCACCATCTTCTTCCACCTCGTATCCGTTTTCGTCTAGGTAAATTTTATTACCCTATTCGTCATATTTTTCATAAGTATCACCCGCAAGTTACTTTACAATACGTCCTCTTTTATCTTTTAAAATGGTGTTGCCATAAACGTCTGTAAATACTTCAAGCCCTTCCTCAGTAAACTTTCTGTGTCTTCCTGTCTCCTCATCAATGATCACTAAATAGCCGTTCTCATCGAAAAGACTCACCCGACCATACAAATCTCTTTGAACGGTATAGCCATTAGAATCAATAAACTTTATATTTCCGTTTTAATCAATAATGACTTCATAACCATCCTTATCGTATCGGTGAATATTCCCATGCTCATCCTTTTCGATTCTATAGCCCTGATCATCATGCCTTATAACTACTACTCCGGGTAACACTGTTACTTGGAAACCGTCCTCGTCATAGCGATGTAAGTTGCCGAATTTGTCATAGACCACCCTAAATCCAAGATCATCATATTTTTCCATTTCACCTGTAATGGTATTCTTCTTCAAGAAAAAGCCATCCTAAGGATCATAAGCTTTCCAATTACCATCTTTATCCTTCTTTACATAATTGCCATCTTTGTCCATCAATAAACTTTTCCCTTTGTAATCTACAATTTATAGTCCATCTTATTGATATTTATGAATGTGACCATCTTCGTCAATTACGATTGTATTTCCTTCTTAATCAACTAATTTTTATTTATCTCCATCTTGAATAACTCTAAAACCATGTTATTAATAAAAGGCAAGGCCTTAATTTTACTATCTGACCTAGTAGCCCCTTTCATCATACCGTTTTCCATTTTTAAGACGATATCCGTTCTCATCAATGGGGAGATACTATCCATCAACTAAAATCATTTCCTGCCCAAGCTAATTATATTTATGATGCACCCCCTGATCATCAATTCCAATTCTAAATCCATTTTCATCATATTTGACTGGGTTATTGTTGGCGTCGTATTTAATCAGATACCCATGATGATCATAGGCCTTCGGCATCCATTTTGGCTTTCTGCTTTCATTTAACTAGCTCGGTTCAGATTATTATTAATCCTCAATGTTTCGACTTTAAACAGGCTGCATATTTGCTTAAGACCCTAACTCCTATCGACTACCATTTTCATCAAATTTTTGATTCTATTTAGTCTTAAGGAAGGTGGACTGAAATTTATTGGCAGAGGAAGGCAAGGCCATTTCACCCTAATCTTCTTGAAGATGGACAAGATTCTCATTGCTGACGTTTTCTTCCAAAGGATTGCCGTCTGAATGTTGATCGAATTTAATTTAATCCTCCTCATAAACTTTCTTCTTCATATTTTTAGTCTCATGCTCATCAATAAAATAATCCGAAGGATGATGTAAATCCATTAACATCAGCAAAATTATTATGCCAGTCACTACCACAGTATCCAAGGCTATGAAAAATTATTGGTCCTGAGAAATTGAATTATAAAGAGACAATGCACAGCCAGTAAAAATCGGAGCAGAGCAAAGGAAAAGTGAGAGGACTCCCAGTAGTGAAAAAGGAACCAGTCGATTGGAAGTTGATAATACCATCGAAAGTTCTTCTCTCCCTAAAAATTTGCTGTGGATGAACCGATAAAACTTAAAAGTGAATGAAGTACTGAAGATAAGTATCATGACGTTTGTTAAGCAGTATTTCTTTGACCAACGAATAAATTAGGGATCCTAGCTGATATACTTATAGTAGAAGCGTAAGTGCAGCATATTCAAAAGATAGAGGAGCACAATCCCCACACCACAGCAGATCAAACTGTAGAGTGATTGCGCGTGGTAGTTGAACCAGTAGCGGTACTCAAAAGCTAAGAATATCACCCAAGATGCCAATTCAATAAGACTAACAACTCCGCAAAGAACAGTTCGAAGGTGCATTTCCTTGAAGAACCATTTTAAGAGAAGGCCCAGAATAATTATCACTCCTGATGCAATTGTGAATGGAAATGGAATAATCTTGCTTGCCTTACTAAATTGCTGAAAATAAACAGTTTCAGTAACGCAAGTTAAAAAATCGTAGCTCACCACTAACGGACTAGGGCAAACAGCATTGCAAAGATTGTTGTACAAATATACTCCAGCATTGCAAACGCTACAAAGTGATGTGCTGGTATTACAAACAGCACAGCTATCAGTACAAATCGAACAAATAGTACCATTAGGTACCATGTTTTATGGACAACTGCCAGAGCACATATTATTAAGTAGATAATTGTTAGAGATGCAAGAGTAGCAATAGGTTTGATTAAGACAAGTTACGCAAGTTGAAGGACAAGAGGTGCATACACTGCTTTCAGTATAAGTACCAACTGGGCAAGGATGGCAAGTTCCATTCACAAGTTATCCATAAGTACAAGTCAAGCATTGAGTTAAGGAGCAAGTCGAGCAGTTAATAAACTTTTTGGTACAAAGAACACAAGTCATATTGTCAAGGGAAAGCATATTTGTAGGGCATTGGGAACTGCAGACATTGCTCGAGAGATAGTAAGATGTATCACACAGTGAGCATGTTGTATTAACACAGATAGAACAATGCAATCCGCAAGGATAGCAGATTTGATTGTAGGAAATTCCTTCACTGCAGATAAGGACGCACGCGCTATTTTATAAAGAGTAAGATGATACACAAGTCTGGCAAGAAGAGGTAGAAACGCAGGTGGCACAGGTAGGAGGGCAGCTGAGACAGAGTTATTGGGTTGTATTTGCATAGGTACTTGAGGGACAACTCGCATAACATGTTCCTTTATAAAGATTCATTGAAGAAACACAGGAATTGCAATATGTATAATTTTGGCAAGTTGGACAGTTATTTGAACACGCACTACATATCAATCCTGAAGCATATGATCCTTGAGGACAGGTTCCGTAACATATTCCAGCGTATAAATATTGGCTAAGGACGCAGGATGTGCAGTTGGATGAAGAACTGCACGTACTACAGCTATTACAGCTTTGGCAGATTCCGGTTGTTGAGTTAGATGATGTAAATGTTGTGTTTGGGCAAGTTAGTAAACAAGATGAGCCATAAAGGTAGTAATTTGAAGAACAGACTGAACAAGTTGTGATAGAACTGCACTGAGTGCAATTGACTGGGCATACTTCACAGGAAGAGTTAGTGGAGTTAATATAATGCCCGATTGGGCACTGGGAAGCTGTGATACAATACTGATTGAAATAAATTGGAGCAGATGAATTCAGAAAGCAAGAAGCACAAACAGTTACAGCCCCAGTACAGAGTTTGCAAGGTGTTTGGCAGTATGTGCAGATATTGTTCACTAGAAAATAATTAGAAGAGCAGGTAGATACACAGGCATTACTTTGGTAATATAGAGACAAAGAGTTATTGCATGAGACACAGATGGTAGTTTGATTGATACATGTGAGGCAATTAATGTTGCATGGATCACAGTTTCGAGTCACTGGATTAGCTATATAAAAGGAACTTGGGCAGCTACTGAGACAGCTATGACTAAGTAGATAATAATTTAGGATACAGCTGATACAGTAAGTACCGGTACCAGTACAGGTTGCACATGGAGAAGTGCAAATATCACAAGTTAAACTCAAAGAATTAGCAAAATATCCTAATAAGCATGAAGACACGCATAAATTATAATCAGTTTAGAGATAATAAGATGTAGGACAACTTGTACAGTTTTTGCTTGTGTTCACGCATTCAGAACAGTTACTATCGCATACACTGCAGATTGAATTTACTTAAAAGTAGCCTGAAGAACATTGTCTAATACATTGACTAGATGAAGTATTTAAAAAATAATAACTAGAGAGTAAGGAGTTATAACAGCTTATACAGGAAGAGTTACTCAAGCAAGACCTGCAATTCGTACCTTGACAATCAAATGTCCAGGAATTCGATGCACTAGTCCCTACCTCATAATTGTTTGATGTAAAGCTAGTCAGCAAAAAAGTGTAATTGCCCTGAGAAGTGGGGTTAATCAAACTAAAACTAAATGTGCAGGAAGTGCTGCTGCAGGGTTATTGAACTAAGTTCGAACTTATAAGTGTTGCTCCTACAGGCGCAGTAGTGAGCGCACCAAAAGAGCTTGGTATATTCACCTGGACATAACTTTGAGTGCTTGATAATCCAGTTACTTGAAATTGGAAGTTGTTGGATTACCCTCGAAAATTATTACTTCCACTCACAAAGGTCGTAAATGATGAAGGTAAGTTATTGGTCCAGCCAAGAGCTGTGGAAACCAGACTACCAAACCCTGCTGTGCTGGTTAAACTAGCAGTGAAACTTGAAATTGGTTTAAATGAACCGACATTGTTGACGTTGGCCACGATTAAATTCACATTACTGATGTTTGATACAACATTCAAATATATAAATGGTGGTACAACGGTGCAGTCTGTACAAGAAGATGTAGTAATGCTCAATTAAGATGGGAAAGTAATGCTAATTTTGCCGCTAGGAGAGTTATTTGGCAGACTGAATGCCATATTAATGGAAATCAGTGCATTATTAACATAAGAGGATGGATAAAGAATAAAACTATTGAAAGAATCTGCACTTGTCATTGCTAAATTGATGACTCCCTGTGAATTTTAGACACCCCACCCTTGCAGGTACGTATAAACCAAAAAAGAAGCAGTTGATTGCATGGAATTCGGATTGGTTGTATATCCCCAGCTCAAAGCATAGTTCCCAGCAACTAAAGAGCCAATGAATGTTAAGTTATTGCCTGAGAGACTGCAAGAACTGAATGAATTTGGAGCACATGTTGAAGCATAATAACTACCAATGCTGATATCCGATGGAATTAAAATACTAACTGACGTAAAACCATAGTTTGCTGCAATATTTATGGTATAAGTGACTCCAGTATCCAGTACTTTTAGAGAAGAAGCAGACACAGAGTTACTCAGCAAGGCTTTAGTGCTGGCTATAAAAATGTAGGAACCAGTCATAATTGTATACCCACTTGCATCTGCTAATGAAATCAAATAGGTAGATGGTTGCACTGTTGGAGGGTTTAAAAAATTGCCAATTGACAGTATAGTAGTCCCTGCAAAGTTTGTTGTATATATTTTTGAGAAGATGATTTGATTATTGTTGATTTGATAACTACCGTTGGCCACCATAGTCCCGTCAAGTGATCCGCTTAGGATATTGGTTGTGGCTACATTCGAGGCAGAAATAGTACTCGGATAGGTGATTGTTATTGGTGAATTTAATGATATTGTCAAATTAGATTTAATGGTGAATGAGGCAGAGCCACTGTTGTAAACGAAATTACTGCTTGCTGAAATCGAAAAAGAAGATATCAAACCCGCAACAGCAGAGTAGGTTAGGGTTGATTGTTGATAAAGCTGATTGCTGCGGTATATGCTTACTATTAGAGAAATTGGAACGATAGAAAGAGGATTAGTAAGGCCACTGAGAGTAAATGAAAGCACACTGTTGCTTGCGATTGTATTGGGGCTAGATGGAAAACTTGATAATGTAAGAGTGTTGAGGTTCTGAGTTGGCACAAAAGTGGGAAAATTTATTGAACTTACTTGTGCAGAACTGAATTGACTGGGGAGTGTCAATACAATAGAGTCCTGATAATAAAACGTCCTCGATAGGGTTAGTTTCATCATTGCAGAAAAACTACTCTGAACAGTTGTGTTGTCATTGGAAGTAAAGCTGGTGCTCTGAAATGGAGCAGCCACTTCACCAATGATTGTAGTGGTACAGGTGTCGATTTGGATGCCGTTTGACCATTGAGAGTATATAGAAATGCTTTCGCTAGAATTTACTGTTGGGGGCACCAAAATACTGCTGATCATAACAGAGAAGGCTGAAGACAATGAACTTGTAGTTAATCCTGAAATTGTGATGACTTGCTGATTTGATGAGGGAGCGTAACTACAACTGATTGTACCTGTTGTATTGGCCACTCCAGTGCATGTCGGATTTGTTTGAAGAGTAGAAGCAGAGAGTGGGTCACTAACCCATGCGAGTGGAATTAAGACAATCAGCTGCCCTGTGGAAGAGATGGCATTGCTTGGTATTAAATTTAATATCAGTGGAGAATAACTGCTAACATAGGCGCCATTAGCTGTAGCTAGACAAGCTGAATCAAAAAAATATTACATTGAAATGTTCCAGCTGTAAGCATTATGCCAGTAGTCTCTTGGTTGCTAGCAGCAGAAGGACCTTGATCAATAACGCTGCCATTTGCGTTTACAATTTGCCAGAAGAAATTACCACTTTGTCCTGCTATATAGGCGTTGATGACGTTATCAACATCTATATTAAGTAATTTGTTTGAAAGAGTTGAACTTGTTGAATAGTAGTCTGTTATCGTGATTTGACGAGTGGCTGTGTTAACGTTACATGCTAGCGATTGCCCATTATCTGTGTTATAGCATGTGAGAGTCGATGTTTGTGCCAATGTTAAAAATTGAGAGGGGAACGTTATAATAATGACGGTGTTAAGGGGAACTGAAGCGGATACGAGGATTTGAAAATTGACAGGATCATATCCTCGATTTATTTGAAATGAATAAGTGGCTGCAGTATTGATTTGAGTATTAGAGGTGGCCACTGTCATGCTGACGTAGTTTGTATTAGCCAATATGATATTGATGGCCAAAAGCAACAGAAGGGAGAAAACGTTGCCGTATTTCCGATTGTATTTATGTAACATTTTAAGCTTATTATAATCAGTCGTATTACCATTCAAGTGGAATGAAATTCGTATTATTTTATCAAAAGCAGCCTTATCCATGAACTCTTCATTTTGAATTCAACACTCATTTTATTAATTTACTCATGAAATCAAATAATGGTTCTCATAATATTCTATTATTCCTATGATTTCTGCTTCTAAATAAAATGTCCTTCCTTTAAGAGTGTTAAAAATTATATTTATGGATATTTTAAATCATCTTAAAGAGCTCATATTATAGTCTTTACAAACAAATGCGAACTAAAATAGGAGAACTGCTTATGCGCAAGCGAAATTAGACAGCGCAGCTGCCTCCTCCTAAAAGCATACCGTTAGTAGAGTCGCTTTTACAGTCATCCATCGATGTAATGCCTTAACGAAACAAAAATATTTCTTACGTATCGCATATTAATGAGTACAACTTTCTCGTTATCTCTAACAAGGATAAGGTTCCTTCCACTCATCCAGATTTGCTGAGATAGATGGAACGGCAAAATTTTAGACTCATTGAATCAAACATGAAACTTGCAGAGTGGGCTCAAAATTTGTTGGTAAATTTGCGGCAACAGATATTGAGAGTCATCTACACAATAGAGGAATTTCGATATTTGGAGGGAGTATAAAGATTACACTAAATTTTGGCTGAAATGACTGATTACGAGGAAAGAGGCTTCACGATTCCCAAACCAATTGGATAAAGCAAGTAGTTTTAAAATTAGAATAAATATTGTGATCCATCATAAAGAAGTTGTATTAGTGTTAATGTTGCCAGATTCGATGTATGCTCCAATTAATATTCTTTCGCTATCAAACCAGTCATTAATGGCTCTAACTCTCTTAAATAAAATGTGAGGGACCGTAACTAACTTAGGCCTCTTAATTTTCTCAATGCAGGATGCGAACGAGATTTTTCTGAGCAAGAAGTCGAGGAAGATGAAGAGCATCTGATCAGCCTTCTTTTTATGCAAAGTCTGGTTATAGAATAATCAATAATTCAGTATAGTCATTGATACTCAATATTTACCCTGTTTTATCTCATAGAAGAAATATTTAATGCATTCCATCAGTTTAAAATAAATAATTTATGATTGTAGATGATAATCACAATTTGACACCTTTAAGGGTTCGACGTACTGCCGTAATTATTGAGACTGAATGGGGTACCACAGCTTCCTCAAGCTTTTTAGCATAAGGCATTGGCACATCGATTGAAGTGACTCTCTCAATTGGGGCATCAAGATAATTAAAAGCTTCAGTTTCGTGTATAAGAGCTGCAATTTCTGCTCCTACTCCTGATTGTGGAAATCCATCTTCAACAGTTACTAATCGACTGGTCTTGATGACACTTTTGACGATTGCATCTCTATCCATCGGCTTGATAGTTCGAAGATTGATGACCTAACATTATATTCCTTACTTGGCAAGTATCTCGGCTGCCTATAACGAGAATTTAACACTTCGAGAATAGGCGACAATAGTCACATGCTTTCCCTATCTCATTATTTTGGCTTTTCCAATCGGTACTATAAAATCTTTAGAGAGAGCTTAATCACTGATTTAGAAATGTTATCCATATAAGTTTTCATTTTATAAGAATACAACTACTTCCTTAGCCCGAATAGCCGCCTTGAGGAGAGCCTTATTATCTTCAGCATCATAGGGAGAGATTGTGATTAGTCCAGGAATGTTCGAATACCAGGAAGCAAAGCATTGAGAGTGTTGAGCCGCTACTGCAGCAGCAGGACCATTAAGTCCTCTGAAAACAATGCCGCCGTGAAGTTCTCCTGCACTCATATAGTGCAGTTTTGCTGCACTGTTGATAATATGATCAATTGCTTGCATCGCAAAATTCATTGTCATAAATTCTATAACAGGGGTCAGCCCCATGAGGGCTGCACCACATCCGATTCCAGTAAATCCAGCTTAGGTAATGGGAGTGTCCCACACTCTTTATGGACCGTACTTAGTGACTAGACCTTTTGTTATCTTATAGGCACCATTATAGTTGGCCACCTCTTCTCCCATGATGAAGACATTAGGGTCTCTTGCAAGTTCCTCATCTAGAGCTTTATTGAGAGCCTCTCTGACAGTGATTGTCTGAGCAAAGTATTTAGTCAAATTGGTCGTAATTTTTTTCAGCATATTTTAAAATAATATCTATGCCATAGATAATTGTAGAGAATTAAAACTTTGCCTACAAAAATTTATATTACCACTCAAGCTATAAAAGTTATCGAAGGTCTATCATATGTATCCATTAATTATCAATAATATTTTAGTAATGATCTTAATAAATATAATGGCAACTTTTGAAAAGCTTGCAATAAATTAAGATAAGGACCCATATAGTCAATCAATGATTAATTGGCGCTTTCTTCATATATTTCTAGCGAAACTTTTGCAGCAATCCAGGATTTTCTTCGATAATTTGCTGCTACAACATTTATCGATATTTTCCATTGTCATTTACCACATACCAGACGGGTCCTTTAGTTTTAGATCGCGCATGCATTGAAATGATATTACAGTTGGTTTGGCTCTACTGATTTTAAGCCGGTTTATCAAATTGTTAAATATTTTCTTTTATACCTAGCGGAGAGCTTACTATCAAACGTGAATTCTAAAAATTAAATTCGGAATTGATGACAACTGTTTTTTAATTTCCTCCTTTCGCTATAATAATTTTTCTGATTCGTGGTTATTAATGAATCTTTTCTCTGAGTTGTGATCGATTTGTACAAAGTATTTTATCTTTCTTACTTTCTTGCTATTATTGATTATAACCTTTCAACTCATAATCTTCATTTATTTGGGCATTTTTTGTTAAGTAGTAACTATGATTTTAGTTATTTACAACATCATTATTTACTCTTACATCATCCGATTTGTCTTACTTTCCTACTTTTTTAGATTTTACCTTTACGGGCTTTTCTTGCTATTACATCTATCTCTCAGCATATTTAATGAGATTTATTGCTTCTAACTCTATTTTTATTTTTTTAGTATTATCGAGGATTTATAGATTAGGTCCTAATTCATTCTTCATTCGATCAGATTCATCCTCAAAGAAAATATCATCATTGTGAGTTGCATAATTCATTCGATTATTGGTATTATCTTTGGAGAGATTGCTTAAACTGATTTGTTTAGACTTTAACTTATTGCTTGCAATAGATTATTTGTGATTCTGCTTTGCTTGACTTTGCTTATAGGCATCAATCAATAATTGATACTCTTTAAGATCAGCCTATGCTCTCCAAGTGGACTGTTCGATCGAAAGCCCTCTCCACTTCACTTTGTATTCATAAATGACTCCTCCTTCATAAATAAATGTATACTTGCATTGATTGTCTTCCGTTGATCGAGCACCTTTTCAGCTTCGTAATTTTATCTCATCTTAATTGTAGAATCAAAATAAAATAAGATATACTTCATATTAACTGTCATCCGATAAATCATTGATATACTATCGTACACAATATAAATTTATAATCATCATCATTTTCCTTTCAATCTTTTCATCACAAACTCATAACTTTATACCCTCTTATTCCTAAAGAAAAATAACTTATCATAAAACGAATTCTGCCCAAGTCCTTCCTTTTGAGAGCATCGATAAGTCTGAGTGTTGTTGGGCATATACAGAGCAGAATTATAAATACTGGTTCTATTTTTATTGGGAGTCAATTATTTGGTATTCTTAGAATTCGGAGATTTGCTTGTAGATGCAAATTGACGCTGAATATATGGTGACGCCTTTGTATTTTTATTAGTTGGAGTAACGCTTGCACGTTTGAAATCGTTTGCTTTGTTTCTTTTTGTTGGAGTCTTTTCTTTCATCAATCGATTTGTCTAGGCTTTCGGATATTTGCTAGATGTAAGATAAAGGTTATTTTGTGGCTTTTTGGCACTGTTATTGTAAAACTGTGTTGTATTAAGGTTAAGATGAGTACTGTTCGGCTGTTGAATGGGAGTTTGAAATACTACCGAAGAGTGACTATGCCCTGATTTTTGATTTCTGCTATTGGCATTGGATGCAACTTCATTGATAATAGCCAAGTATTCGTCCAAGATGCCGTGAACAATCAATGAAAATTCTTTCAAGAGAGGATTATCGATCTATAGAAATTTAACATACTCCTCCCCATACTTCTTGATAAAGTAGCTCTAGCTTAAGACTAAATCATCTTTTCCCCCGTTAAAGAAAAAAATTAATTAGTTCTAATCAAAAACTCGGTGGTAAATTTAAACTCGCTTTTTTTTAGACTAAAAGAGGCCAGTGAAGCGTGCGCTCCCTCGCCAACGCATGAAAGCTTCTTATAGAATGTTTGGCAATCCATTGGATGATGCCTTTTGTTTTCCTTTCTTTTTAATTGCGATTTAAATTTCTTTGAGAATGTCAAGAGCAGTCCTGGCCAAATTGGGTTTAGTATCCTCGAATAGGAAATAATTTTTGAACCATCTCAGAGAAACCATCCCATCAATTTCGCACAAATTTCTATTTTTCACCTTAAAAAATGATTTATAGTGCTCATATTGCAGGGGAATATTTGTTTTTTCATAGATCAGAAGGGCTGCGTTCACAAAAAACAATTGAGAAAGTCGCAGATGGATATTGCCTTCGCTATCCAGATATGAAAACAAATCTTATGTTTCTTTGATCTGCTTAGAATGACCATGCTTTTTCTTCTCAAAGAGGTTGTCATAGAGATCATGCAGTAGCTACAATGTACTATTAATCTGAATAGAAGTAGAATTGTACTGAGTTGATATGGAGATGGGCGGAAACATGCTGATTTGCGATGAGTTCACCTTTGGGATATATTTTAACCTGCTTGGCACTGAAAATATCGAATACATTTTTTGATTACAGCCAGCTTTTGTACAGTTCCACAAATTCGTTGAAGGTTATTTCTCCCTGTTTTCGCATTTAGAGAATCCTTGATAGTCGATGAATTACTCAAATAGACTTAGTGAATTTTAATCGGGAATGTTGACGGACAACTCGAAGCAAAGGGAGTCTATTAGTTTGGAAGTGTGTGGGTGCAGCTCGAGCACCTTCTAATTGTACTTCATTATCAATTATAAACGGAACTATCCGAATGATAAAAATAACTGAATAATGCTAACCGACAAATTTAAGTATTTGGCAATCTGCAGTCGCAGTCCTCATAATTTGAGTGCCATTGCTGACAAACACTAATATAAAGATGATTAAAAATGATTAAACTTCTAAACAGATAAATTATCTTCAGATTGATAATAATTACAAAATAGTAATTGCTATGATTTGATTAGATGATAAAATAAAACAATTATATATTCCTTATTTGTATTGCATATGCATCTCATCAAAATGAATGCTTCCCTCAATACAATATCCTTCATATTCGTTGTAGTATTACTGCTAGTACCAACTCATACTTTGCTACCCACTAGCCCCATCATTGCTTCACCAAACACATAGTCATCACCGTCCAATTTCATCTTCTCATTCAAGCTGGATAATAACCTGTTGACCACCTCTTATCTTATGATCGTACCCACCATATACTCATCGCTCATCACTCCTCTTTCGTGTACGATGCTTAACAGTACATACTTAACTACAAGTTGCGTGAACCTCAATACAGCCAGCAGCTTAGTTCCAAATCCTTTGACGATTAACTCGACAGCCGTCAATAATTTAAACCCGAACATTCAATCAACTTTAGCTATTGTGGTTGGATTCAACAATGTCCTTTCTTCTGGAGTTACCTACGAACTTCAAATCTTATTATCGAATAACCTTCCCTCAATTGGAGCCCTATCCACTAGTTTCGAAATGTATGCAATAAGCGGAACTGGAATTATGCAAGAGGAAAATTGGAATATGGGACAGGTTTTCTTTGAACTTAGAAACAATCATCTCATGAATATTGTATCTGTTAACTCTGAGGCTGCCAATCTAGCTGGATCCATTGTTTCTACGCTTCAGATCAATATCAAGATCGGTGTCAGTTGTCCTACTCCACTCTCTGTATTTCTGTTCACTATATCGGGAGATTTTCAATTTACAGTTGGCTCGCAAGTGACAACCATAGGCGCATCTCCTCCTCAAATATTGACGGCACAAGTGGTTAGTCCCAACTTAATCACTGCCACCTTTAACGAACAGTTCTCTTCAGGTCGTCAATTCTCAGTAGCCATTTCAAATATTCAAAATCCTCTTGAGATTTCTTCAGGAGCTATTTCCCTATACAGTTTACCTTACAACTCAATCAGCCCTCTTGAAGTGCAGGAGTTAAGCATACCATTTCAAACAATAAGTCTTTCTGCTCCAGTTAACATCTATACTGCTGAAGGATTATCTCCAAACTCAGCAGTGGAATTTTATCTACAAACCACCCAATACATTACAGTTTCAATTCAACTTCCAAGTAATTTTAATCCTTCATATATCCTGCAGATCACCAGTGACGCCTTATAGTTTCAATAAGGAACTGTTTTTGCTCGAACAAGTACTGTGAACTTCAATAGTCTCATTTACACAGTTGTTAACCTACAGACCATACAAATATCAGGATTTACATCCATTATTCCTTCTGGTAGTGTTATAACAGTTACAATGCGAGTGTGGATCAACACCAATCCAATTTTTAATATTTATGTGAGTATTGACAATATTGCTCACATCACTGCTCTTGCCCCCATTATCTATGGAACAGCCTCTGCGACAGTCACAGCCACCCCAAGTACCTTTATATCTGGACTGACTGGAAATGGAAACGAAATGAACAAATTAACTGCAATGCTTGATGGTACTACAAGCACTATATATTTTTCTGTAACTCCGTCTTCTCAGACAATTGCAGGGTCGTTTCTACTAATATATACAAGTGCTAATTTAGTAAAAGCCTCATCTTTCAATTCAGCCACTTCCTGCTTGATTAATAACGTAACTCAACCCTGCTCGATAACAACTTCGACCTATACCAAAATAGCAATATACTCAAGCTCATCCTCTAACCTATTTCCACAGCCTCCACCGCTTCCACCGCCAGCAACGACAACAGTGCAGATTAATCAGGTTGTGTTTAATTATGCATCGTCCCACAGCTATTATATATATCATTTCTATTTCCAGCTGACGGCCTCCCTTGCTTCTCAAGCATCCGTACAAAAATACTTGGTTTCTCCCATGGTGGTTCAACAAAGAAATCAATTAATTTCCTTTCAAAACTATTTCAGCAACAATATCAATAATACAGGCAATAACTTTATGAATTTAATCAGATTAGTCAGTCCAAACATATCAGAATGGCAAAACACCATCCAAACTTATCAGAAAAGAATTATCTCCGTTTTCACCTATCAAGACTGGAGCAATGGTTTAGCCAACGTGTCTTCTTATAGCTCATATCCTTGCCTTAGCAATTTGGCAGGTACTACTTTTACTTTCATTCAAGGAAGTAACTCTCTTAATCTGACGACTGACTTTCCTCTCAACTGGGATCGCATAAACATTGTCCTTCCAGGTACATAAAGCAGTACCAAATTTCAAATAGTGATTCCTATTCAATACACTTCACCGTCACCAATTTTATTTGAAATCATGGTTGGAATTGTCGATATGACCACGGGAGCAATTACGTATCTGAACTCAGAACCTATGCCACAGTCAGGTGCTCCAACATGGTTAAATCCCGTCAATATTTCTGTTTACAGCAAACCACAACAAACTTCTATGCAGTTTAACATCGCAGGGTTGGCTGGATCCTATATGTCGAACATAAGTTTCACTGTGCAGCCTTCTTCGAGTTATTCTGCTCTAACATATTCTGCTGGACTCATTGTTAAGACAAGTTGGCAATTCTATGACAGTAAAACATCTTTGGCAAACTCCAGTCTCACATCTGTATATCCTCAACCGCAATTTAATAACGTTGAGCAATCTCCCATTTGTATCCAAATTTCTAGTTCTTCTTTCCTAACATATATTCCCTTCACTACAAACGGTGTGTATAGTTCTACGTTTAACATCTATTTCAACAATGTTAAGTTGCCATATAACATGGATCCTTACTACTCAATGCTTTTAATTGATGGCACAGGGTCAGTGGATGGCTACAACGAATTCATTAATCAAAATAATGGAAGTTTTTATTCTGGTGTTCTCAACTATCTTTCTTTAACTTGCAATGATAACTCCTAAGGAGTAATAAACACTTATTGCACGATTACTTTTATTCCTTTTTAAGATATAGAAGTGGCATCCATTCTCATTATTAAACTTTCAGGAATGTCTGTGATGACTGACATGTGCAGTATGATGTATACTAACATCAATACATCGATACCTATCGCTTCCTGTGGAAGTGCAGCCAATAATATTACTGGTATTATCGTGACAATGGCCAATACTGCCATCCTGCCTGCACTTAATAGTTACTCACTTATAATCAACGGCATATCAATTGATGCCACCTCATTAGAGAACTATATAACACTCTAAGTCATGGATCCCACCGGCAGCTATATAGTAGAGCAAAAGACTGTTCTTCTCATGACCTCTGTAGCTCAAGATTTCCCTATTTATATCACAGAAGTAGATTTTACTTTCAATAACCCAGTTGTATCCAGTACACTCATTCTAAAGTTTACTTTACCAAGAAATCTTTATAACGACGAGTCCTTTGCTCTTGTAATGAGTAAAGATTTTACCAATTTGAACAGCATTCCTTGCAAAATTAGAATCAGGTTGTTGCAAGCAGATGGAATTACAGTGATACCAGTGCAATGGATATTAAAGTATGCAAATTCTTTAATTATCTTCTAAGGACTGCAAAATGTGCTAGGTGCTAATTCATACTCCCTTGAGATGTATGGCATCAATACTCCCTCAACTGTCACTCAAAACATGATTGAAATTATTTACCTGCGAAATTACGATAACTCACAAACAAAAAATAACACGGCTTCATCAACTGCTATCTTCCCGTCCCTAGCAAGCAAAGTCAACTCGCTTATAACTTTGCAGACATATTTCAATACGGAGGGTCTATAGCAAGAATTGCAGTTCACAGTCATTAATCAGTACCAAGTCATCACTCAAGATACCATATGGATTGTCAATTTCCCGCGATATTATTCTGAAGATATATGGAATGAAAATTATCTCATTTATTGCACTATTTCAGGTACACCCCTCACTTGTGGGCTCAGTTTTACTCCATATTAAATTATCATTTCCAAGAGCCCCCGAGTTATTCAAATTGGTAGTACATACAATATCTCTATATTTGGTGTGCCTTGTCCAAGGGCAACCTATCTCAATGGAAATAATATGTTCGTGACAGAAAACATTTTTTTTGCCATGGCGACATCATCTACAGCGACTTCTTATTCAGATTATTCCTAACTTTTTGTTTCCAACACTATTATAAGTCCACAGAGTCCTGGTTATGGAGCTATTATTCTTCAGTCAGTATCTTCTTCCAATTTGCAGGTCTATCAAACAACCTTCTTCACAATCACTTTGACGTGTTCAGTAGCCATTACAGTAGGAAATTGGATCTTCATTACTTTTCCATCATCTTTTAATAATTTTAACAATATTCCTGTCGTAATTCAAACTCAATATTCCCCAACTAACTTTGAAGTCTCTAATTATTCGAGTGTGATTAACTTTCGCATAGGGTATCAACTCAACAATCTCACCATTGCAGCAAATACTCAGTTTTAAATTATGATAACTTCGCTGGTAACAGGTTCAAGTACTAGCACAATCAACATGAATACTATGAAGGTATTGGTTGCCAGTTCAGATAGATTGACCACCTACGCATCATCAATTCAAAGTAGAAATCAACTCAGTCCATTGAACTTTTTGCCAAATTCATTGCATTTAGTAATTAATAATTATAATGCGATTCAAATCACTGCTGGAACCTATTCTAACCCCATCCAGATCAGTGCTTCCGATAATAATACTTTTTTGACCAATATGATGATCACTTTTTCGTCCACTCAGCTTACTATTAACCCAAATCCTGTATATTTATATTTAGGTAACTCCGGCTCGACTTTTCTCATAGGAGCAAGCCAAAATATGATTCCAACCACTTATTCGTTCAATTTAGTCAAAAAATAAACTTCAATATCGGCCTATTATTCAACTCTAAGTCAGTATCCAGTTATAATCAACAGCATTCCTGTCAGTATATCTTTTCCTGCATCTTTCACTGTTCCAATTGGAGGATGCTCCGTACCATCTTTGATTACCATCACTAATCCTCCTTTTTCTAACGTGGCAATAAATTTTGAATACGATACAGTGGCTATTCCTCCTAATCAGTTTTGGATTAATCAGGAGCTCAGCTATGAGCAAATGACTTTTGATATGAATGACACTCAGAGATGGATATCTTTTTGCTCAAATTATACCATGACTGCAAGTTCCTTCAACATAGCCATGCAGCTTGGAGGTGACAATGCTGCCTCTTACTCACTTTCAACTTTATCTACTACAATTAATATTGTTTCATCTCCATCCCTTAACATTACTCCATCTTTTACTCTCACTATTTCCAACGTTCAAAAGACTTACGTCAGTGTATGTATGAACACAAATGTTGCTGGACTTTTCTTTTATGAACTGCAATTAGCGCCCCTTTCTTATCCTCTCTCAATACAAACAATAAAATCATATGTAAAATCTAATATAATCATCTTACAATCCAATCAAGATTTTCTTACCACTAAGATATACGTTGGGGATCGAGATCAAAGAGTTGGTTATGCTCCAGCCCTTATTGCCGGTAGTAATTATGTTAGTATTAATAACTTATTGCCCGAGCGATCCTATTCAATTTGTGGATACTTTTCTAATCTATTTGAAGCAACCACGAGTGTAGTATGTGCAAATTTCACCACTCAATCTTGGGGCACAATTAGTAAAGCATTTATCAGTTTTAATAGCCCTATTTTGGCAAATCAACTTAACAATGTGCTGTGCTTCTTTGTAAAAGCATCAAATTCTTAAATAACGCAAATTGTGGATCTGTAAGGCAACTCTTGTTCTATGAATACATCACCCCAGAACTATTACTACAATTTTAATGGAAATACAACTACTAGGTAAACTTCAAGTACTATAATTTACCACACCGCTAATGTAAACCTGACCACTGATGCATCAATCAGTGCTTTTAATAGTTTATTTGATGCTAACGGCATAACGACAACCAGTTTAACTTTAGCCCAAACACAATTTTCCATCAATTTCATTAGTTCTTCTTATGCGTTGTCTTCTTTTCAACCAATGACTGCAGTCTCTGCCAGTTTAGGCTCTTTTCAACCGCAGATAGTCCTAACAGTTCAGCCATATACAAAAGGAAGCCATCAAGTGACAATAAGCGGCATTCAGTGTACTGTTCCCAGCTCGATTTATTTCATTTTAGTCTCCTATAAAAATATTTCCACAAATCAAATCACATCAACAACAAATATTACTATAAAGACGCTTTACTATCCCACAAGTGATTAAGTTGCTAGCTGCTTGGACGGATCAGGCTCACCAGCCGTGCAATGCATGAGAGTCGTGGCTCAAAGTGGAATTTCTTATTCATTTACCTTTTCATCCATTGTGGAAAACTCAGTATATGCTCTACAATATACTGTGGCTAATGAATATCCCTAAAGGCCCGTTTTTTATGGAGGAGTACAGACTCAATTTATCTTTACAACAAATTGGTCATGTTTTCCCTATGGTTTGCTAGTGATATTATGGATGCTGTTATTGTTATGAATGATTCTCGTATATTTTATTCTTTAAATAATATTAATTTAAGATATAAAATGTCATCGATATAACCATTTACTGAATTTTATCACTATGTGACTGCACAAATAGAGAAGATTAATCAAACTCTCATGAACCAAAGAAGGGATATCGAGAGGATTGAAGATATTCATATTAAAGTTAGCAAACAACAGCAAAAATATTAAGAATTGGAGATGAAAATCAGATTGGTTGAAATTTATCACACAGAAAATTTTAGGAATAACTAAAGGCTATTTAAATCTCAGGATAACTTTGATATTCTCAATACAAGGATTCATTTTCTAGAATAAATGCAAACTAATCAACCAAGATATAATGCCAGCATAACTACAGAAAACTAATACAAAAGCGAAGAAAACAATGTGGCATTGTTATTAAGTCGAGTAGACGAAATATAAAAAGAACTGCAAAGAATAAAGAACAGAAATGAATCACTAACAAAATTTAAAAAATAAAGATCTCCCATGCTAATTAATAGTGAAAGCACGAAAGATATGTCTGTTGATCATGAAACTGAAGGGCATCTCAAGAAGGTAGAAGCATAATTATGCTAATTTGTTTAGTAAAGATTAATTTCATTCTAAAAACAATTTTTATAGCAATGTATGAATATTTGTGAAAAAAATAGGCCATGTGAATAAGGATTCAGTTTTTCTCAATCAGCCATTCACCAAAAAAATCCAAAGAAGGTTAAAAACGAATCAGGCAGATCATCATGTGAAATGAAGAATAATTTTAAGAAAAAAATGGATGCCTATTATACTGAAACTAAAAAATCAAAATAACAAGTCTTTTTATAAAAAAAGTAATAATGTAAGAAGAAGTTAGTAAATAATTCAGATTCAAAATCAATTAAATCTAAATCTAAATCGTCATCTCGAGCAAAATAAAAATTAAAAGTGACGAGAAAGTCTAAGGGAAGGATAACTTTGAATTCAGTTTAGTAGTATCTCAAAATGTATAATAAAGAATGATAAATTATGAATACTATTTCGAATATTATCAAAATGGCCATCATTTTCTATAAGTAGCCTTATATTAAAGAGTAGCTAATTTTTGATCAATTTCTCTCTATTTTTGTTTATAGTTTTTTATGCAGCTGATAGATTATTTCCAATATAGCTTAGAACAGTTACAAGGAGACACATCCTTTACCCATTTTGACATACGTTATAATTATAGGATCAAATAGTTGTTTTTTACAATTACTTACGATTAATCATCTTTAGTTTATGACGCAGGAAATTAGCAAGCTTGAAATGCCAGAAATTCATCAAAAGGCAGCATTCTCCGACATTTGGTGCACCACTAAAAGTTAAGAACCGAATTGGTTAAATATTCAACTCTTTCTTGCTTTTATTTTAATAGATTTCTCAATTACTGGCATTTTTTCCTTGAACATATTCCAATGGAAGAATGATTTTTACTTGCAAACTTTTAGGGACAAAGAAATATTTTAAGAAATCCTTCGGTTCTAGTGCCAAATTACTTGACAATCGAAAATAATTTCTAGTTAATGCGTAAATCATGGAACTTTCCTCTTTGCAATTTTAGGCTTAATAAAAATTAATAAAGCCAAACCAATAAAATTGAGACCACCGTTATCATTCCAATAAAGAACAACCAACTTATTTTTATTTTTTTTGAATGGTTTATATCGTAAGTACTTCAAAACAAGAATTAAGATTAGACCAGCAACAGATGATACCAATAAACCTATTTTCGCTTTTGAAAGAAAAGCGATTTTATTTGGGAGATCGATATTGTATTGCTTTCTATCTTTAAGAATTGTCTGAATATGTTTAACCTTTGATTAGAGTGGATCTGCAATTGTCAGTCTCCCAATTTTAAACGATAGATATGCGGCAATGCCGAGTGCAATAAGATTAAATAAAGGGGCATACAATTTATAGATTACATTTACCGCTTTTAAGAGGGAATTTACTATTTGGAAAATGTGATAGCTGAGATCCTCGTCAGTCATTGGAGAGTCAAATATAAAAGTGTATATAATATATGTAAAGATAAATGTAGATAAATGAATCATGAGCGTTTTGGTGACAGTGATAACTCCAGTGAAGAGTTTGGGCTCTTAGACTTCTTCGTCTTCTTCAGATTGCTGAGTAGATGTACTTGATTTTGAAGTTTTTTATTCTTCTATTTTAGCCTTTCATTTTCATTTTTTATCTTATCGCTATCAATTTTTGAACGCTTCAGGATATCAATTGTTATTTCATTATAACGATTTTTCTGTTGTAGTTGCTTCACCACAGTTTGACACTCACAAATCTACAATTTTTTAGGCGAAAACGACTTTCGAACATTTTATTATCTAATGGATTGGCTGCTTAACTATTTTAAAGACGTTTAAGTTTTAATGTTTATACGACTCGGAGTATTTAGAGAAAAGCGATGGCAATAGGTAGTATTTTTGGCTTTATTCTTATTTTCATTATTTTAGATGAGTTGAGTATTGATAGCGTTTTGTCTAAGATTATTTATCTGTTAATTCAACTCTATATTCATTTTTACAATCCAATCAATTTATTGCTTTCGAGCACCCTCTTTACTTTGGCACTCAATCAAGTAGTCTTCATACTATTTCCTTTCCCTTTCGAAAGCCTACTTAACTTGCAGTAATTAATTTTAAAGTTTTTTATTTTCTTCCTCCCTATCATATAGCAGTTAATTGACCTCTCTATTTTTAGTGGTCAACTAACAGATGTAGTTCTCTCGTTCGATGAGAAATTAATGGATAAACTCTATTTCCTACGTTTTTTGCTTCAGATAGTAATTTTCATTGCTCAGTTCCTCAATTTGCTTTGTCAGTTTATCTATTTCTGATCTATTGCATTTTATTTATGCTTCTGCCTTGCGTTATCTTTCGGAGGCTAACTCTTCGAACAGACTCAGAACAGAATCATTAAGTTTAAGATTCTGACTGTAGTCTATCTCTTCACCTATACAGAATGACGCATCTCTTTGAGAAGAAATGTTACAGGTAATCATCGACGACGTAGGAACAATTCTGGTAGAAAAAGGACCATCTCCCTACGAGCTGAGAAAACTTTTTTAAGGAGAAATAAAGCAAATTCTTTGCTCTGACTTTTTTAGCTGGTCTTCTTTTTTTCGCTAAAACAGTTTGCCCTCTTGTTTTCTACTGAATTTAGAACTTGGCTTATCTTTTTTTAAGAGGAGAGAGTTATTGGATAATTCTCGACTGCCAGACGATGGTTGGGTGGCGAATCTCTTTTTAAGCTCGCAAGAATTTTCCTGATTTCTCATTTTATGTATGATATAATTATTAACATACGTCGAACCCCTCCTAAAAAGTTAGTCTGAAAAATTGCCACTATCAGTTATTATTCCGTTACTATTGGTCAGAAATTAAATTAATGTTAAATATTTAAAATGTTTTTAAATTCAGAGAAATATGATAAATTTTAATAGTAAAATGGGTCATTTTTAAGCATAATAACCAGCTTAATTAGACTATGAGCTTTCCCTCATATCGTTCAATCTGTTTTTAGGTCGATGAGATATGGTTTTACCTATTGTTATCTCCATTAAAATTTGGTCTTTCCATTATGTAGGATCAGAATATATCGGAGCTCTGATTTATAAAGTTTTTGAGCAGAGCATTCTATAATAATTAAACAATTCATCTTAGATGAGATTCAAATTTTGTTTTGGAAACTAAATTCATTTGGTTAACATCACTGAGAAGCTGACTGCTGAATTTGTGAGGCACAGACTCTCTTCACTCTTTAAGGTCCTCCCAAAAAATTATTCTCTCAGTTATCTTGATGAGGATGGGGATTAAATAGCCTTGAATAGTCAGCTTGACTTCTAAATACTCTCAAAGGTTAATTCCACCCTTAAAGCCATTAAAATTTTGATTAAGGAGATCAATGAGGATTTCATGGAACAAACTGATCAATTTATCGTTGAAGACTTATATGAAAAGCTTGAAGAAGTAAAGGAATCACAAAAGCCAGAAATATCAGTGATGGAAGAATAAAGTGTCAAGGAAGAGAAGTCAATTATGATGGATGATTCAATGATTGAGGAAAAACTGAAGAAGATGCTCCCTTCAATTATTTCAAAGATAAAATCTGAGGTACAAGAGGAGTTAATGGAAAGATCAAGGCTTTCACAAAAATCTGAAAAAATGGCCTCATAAAAAATGGAAGAATAAAAATTGCCACAAGTGGTAGTTCACAATAATGTTACCTGTGATGGCTGTCAGAGCAAAAACATTCAAGGTGTGAGATATAAATGTTCAGTGTGTTCTAATTACGATCTTTGTGAGATTTGTTAAGCCAAGATGGATCATCCTCATCCTTTCCTCAAAATTAAAACTCTAAAGCAAACTCCTATTAAGATTTTTGCAATTATCAATGATGAAAATGATTAAAATAGCTCGTTTTCTGTCAATGGAGAAAGAGTTAATGCTCCTCAGGGATTTGAGGGATTGATCAGTCAAGGAGTTGGCCTGTTAAAAGGGTTTTTCAATAACTAAGGAAGTGAGGAAATGAGGAGCAAATTCCATCAAATGAGAAGTGAGTGGAATAAACAAAAGGAGCAATGGAAAAGCAATTGCTGCCCCAAATTTCATGAGTCTAAGTGTGAAGAATAAAAAATGGGAGAACCTCAAAATGTCAAAACTGAGAAAAAGCAAGCTGATTTGTAGTTGGCAATTACTGAAAATGCCAACTATATTCAGTAAGTCTTCGGATGCGAATACTAAAAATGTTATTTGTGGTCTCAGAGATATCCAGGGATATCCAAAGAAGAACTGCTGAATGCCTGCATCGAGAATCCAGATTTCTTCAACTGATTGATTCAGATTGATGAATTTAATTTAAAATTAATAAGATTTAAAAAGAAGATTTTTAATTTAAATTGTTAATAATTTTAGTAAAAAAGCTCTTTCTTCATTTAAAATGATTAATTGAATTATTTTATCATCATACGATTTGCAAACGAAATGAAATTCATAAAATATGTTTTGAACACTTAAACGCTCAAAAGATAAACTCTATTAAAGATGTAAACTCCCATCCTTGAAAATACCATTTACTTATTATTTTCCCCTAAACTAATCAAGACTTTGATCCAATCCTTAACAATACATGATTTTGATGAAAGCATAGTTTTATAAATTGTATTTCCGATCTCCCAAATTCAATTATTCCAAACGATAATTAATTAAACTATGATGTATGACTATTTTATTAAAAAGATAACTTTTGTTGGAATATGGCCTATTCAAATCAATGCTTATTGTTTTATTTCTTTATTTCAAACTATTTATATCCTTTATTTTATTTTTTATAGTTTTAGATGATTTAGGTTGAGTTTTCAGTTCGCGCAGTCACCCTTCCTGGGCAACGCATTTGCCTTGTTGGATCATTACCTTAGTTAGGATAATGGCAACCTTTGAAGGCTCTTGCTCTTAAAAGCAAAAAAGGTTTATGGGAAGGAGTCGTGCTCTAAGCCATCCTTGGTAAAAACAAAATTATGTAGGAACTACATTTGAGTTTAAAATTATCAATGTGAATAAAACTGGCCAAATTGTTTGGTAACAGCTTCCAAATAACGCAAATCGAAAATTTAAACCTCGAGGTCATTCCTTGCTCCATTTGGAATGGAGTAAACCTGAGGGCAAAATTACTTTTATCAGTCATAATAGTTACAAACTAAGGGGAATGCCAGGGGTCAGTATTTCTATTATCATACAGTGATTCACCGAGCGAATACAGGACCATAAAATAAAGCTTTAAAAAAACAATAAGATTTCGATCCCTACAGAAATTCCAGGGGATAGTAGAGTGACTCATAGAATGAAGAGTAGTTTGAGCTTGTTAAAAGGAAAATGAGTGACGAAATCGCCATCAACTCTGGTGATTTCTAGGAGATCTACTATAAAAGTAGTCTTGTTTAAATATTCTGGAACCTTTTGAAAAAAATTAAGATCTACGTCATCAGCAAGGAAATAGACCCAAATGTATCTCTTCATAATTATATCTAAAAAAGCTTAAAACAACTTCCACCTAATTATTTGGCGAGATGGATCACGGCTGAGTGTTTGCTATAAAAATCTTTGTAAAAACTGAGTAAGCTGACGAGAAAAGATTCACTTTTTTAAGTAAAAGCCGAATAGTTACAAATTGAATCTCTCTATAGCCGCACCAGCTACTTTATGTTTCTGGAACTGGAGACGGTTCTTATGTTAGAAACAGAACTTTGTAAAGTACCGAGTTGTCTGTTTTTATCAGCAAATGAATTTGAAAATGTGATAAATTCACTTCCCTAGCTAAGCCACATTCAGCTAATTTGCTTTGATGACCCATCGGCCAATAAATCATTTTATGAATACCTACGCAAAAATTCAAACGAATCACTCAATTAACAAAGTTAAAGCAATATATCAAGTGCCGTTATTCCCTCCATCGAAGATATTATTAAATAATTACAGCGACTCAGGTTTAGAGAAACTGTGATTATCAACACTTTGGGGTGCATCAGCGAGCCTGAAGGACTAAAGATTCTTGCCCAATAAAACACCATCAACATAATTGACTCGAGCCTTATCGATAATTATTTCACATTTGCCGAGGCTATTATCTTGAATTTACATAATCATTCCATGCTGATTATCGTTACCACTTAAGATCTGTCATAAAACGTTTTATCCTTTAGCGAATACAAAAATGTGGTTCTCGTTTATAAAAATTTTGAAAGAGTGATATTATAGGGTAAGGATTACCATCCTCTAAGGAAAATTAAAGAAACTCTTGATCTTCTGCGAATGAAATCAAAACTTTATCATGAGCATTACGGAGGAGATTTGGTTGAAAAATAATCTTCCATTATCTACAACTTCCCTGAGAATAAATAGGAATTGGCCATTAAAGTAGAAACGGAGTGCAAAAATGTAGTTAAACAATATTAATTTATTAAAGTAACGCGGAAAGGAATCAGAGTTAAGGTAGTTTGGAATTTGGCCCTCTCAGCTCGAATGTTAAGGACTCTCTGTTAAATTAAATACCTCAATTATGGTCCCTTAGGTAATTTTAACATAGTTGTGGATTCAATAAACCTTAAAGAACTGAAATAAGATTTCAGGCTGTTGATTGAATATAAGCCAAAGTTATTCCTGTCGACAAGTGAAACAGAAGTGAAATACTATAGTTATGGAAATAATCAACCAGCTTCTTGTACCATTATTCCTGATTAGAAGAGATAATGATAATATCTTCATTTATTATTGTGAGTCACATAAATATCGTTGAAAACACGAGTCAATTTTATTATGTAGTTTAATTCAATAATCTCAACAATTGAAACCAGTGGAGTTATTTTATTTTCTGAAGCCAAATAACGAGCAGATGTCCATTCTATTCAAACTGTCACTCCATCAGTCTGAGTTCGATGATATTTTAATCATGATCTAATGATCTCATTTACTAATTTTTGGGTTGTTTTGTTTATAAATAAAATTTTACTCATTCTTGCTAGTTTTCAGTTATTAAGAAAAGTTATTTTGAAAATTCCATAAGCTAAGTGAATGTATTAGCTTTCTTTTCTCCAAGCCAAATCTATAATTGATTTTAAAATTAATCAGTTTTATCGTCAACGACGACCATGCGAAAAGTTAAGTAAAATAAGTATAATTTATATCAAACCAATGATGAGTAGTATAACTTAAACTCATCTTTGGATAGTTTGTCTTGATACTTCGAGTTGCAAGTTTATAGTAACATTTTTGCATCTTTTTTAGTCACCAAATGCGTTGTCTTGTTTACCACCATCAAATCCTTTAGCATGCATAGTATTTAATCTATTTCCAAGAAATTTGAATGATTTTTGTCATATTTTTTAAAAAGAATGCTAACAAACTTTTCAGCATCACTCTAATGTCCTTTTTATGGTAGATATCCAAAGTTATCATTTTCTGATATCTGTGACTCAGTTTAGGTAGTGTCTAAGTAATCAGATTTAGGCAATTTTTTTTGCGGTTACCTGGTTCCAATACAATTTCCCATTGATATAATTATACGTTTATAATTATTTTGAGGAGACGGGGCTATAAACCAAGCAAAAATATATGTTTTTTATCTATAAATTTCACAGCGCACGTCTTCAACATTGTTAAATCAAGATTGCGGATAAAGAATGGTGAGATAATACAAATTCTCAATTATTCTCATCTATGAAAAATTAAAAGATTATTTAATTATTGAAATGAGTCTCGGCTGGTCTGATGATGAATAGATGAAATTCTTATGCTATATCAAATTACTCTGAATTGAATTATTTAATGCTAATAAAGTTAACTCTAATATTCTTTATAACATAATGGAATTATATGGAATGAATTATGCTATTAATATGAAACAAACCTACTTAATAACAATATTAAAAATACACTTAGTCTTTGACTTTTATCATCAGTCTTGGCAGCATTTTTTATCAGGCAAACAATTAAATTAAAATAATCGACTACATTGTGTCGATTGAGGCGAAATCAACTTAATCAAGAAATCGGGTATTATTAATATTATCTACGATATAGGTGTGCTTTAGTATTGGTGTCATTAGTTCAGAATCCTTCTTGGAGCTAATGATCGGGATATTAATTTTCATTTGGAGTCGTTCTGCAAACTTTGGATTGTATGAAATCGTCCTTTTGAATTACTATCAAATTTAGAGGGTGTTAAATTACATTTTTACTGTTAATCTATTGAATTAATGGAATTAATAAATCGTTTTAACAATATTTAAAAATGAGAGCCTTTAAGATGTGATAAAGACATTAAAGCGGAGCTGTGCAACTAACTAACTATCCTTATAATATTATATTTCCTATTCTTTTATCAATTAACATCCTTTAATATCTAAAATAGTTATTTAATTCTTTTGTTTAATTAGGTCTATAGAATAAGATTTGCAATAAGAGGATTGTCATTCTTTAGAAAGAAGATCAATGATTTTATTTGTTTATTCCTCTGAACATTTGATCTTGCACTACAAATTATATATAAAACCATTAGGAAAATAATATTTTTATGGATAGTGGCATTTATTTCATCCGAACATATCCAAAACCTGCTATTTTTGATTATCCATGGATAATCAGCTGTTGATATTATCTCGCTTGAATGAAACAAAATTTACCGATTGCAAAAAACACCATAAGCTATTTTTCATCGTATTCCAAATACATTCTATAAAATCAACATATTTTTGAATGGTTGTAATGCACCCGTCAAGGGAAGTTTAAATTTGAAACTCTCAATGCCATTCCAAGAGCATTCAATAATAAACTCACCTGAACATATCGAAAATAAAAGAAGCTCCATTTTGTTGACATAAAATAATTCGAAGAGATAAAACCAATATAATATCATATGAGTGATTCATAGTATTTATATAGCTAGGATTTGCTTATCTTATTGCTGTGGCGAGCTTTAGCATTATCAAGTAATTGTTTGACTTCTAACATCGTTATTTTGAGTCCTGTCTTGTTAGCTGCTTAGAAATCCTTCAGCATGCAAAAGATTTAATCGATTTATAAAAAATTGGACTTATTTTTGTCGTAGGTTTAAAAAACATAGTTGATCAGATTTTATGTATCCTTTTAGCAACCTATTTTCGTTGAAGGGACTTCTGAAAGGCCACTCAGTGATGTCGCTTCGATGGAAAGTATCTTGTCAGCATTTTAAGATTGTTGGTATTTAATCTTAGACTCCTTGACTCCCATGCAATTCCCCATTTATATTCAATTATAATTTATTTTAATTTGTATTCGTTTGAGATCAAGATCGTTACTTCCAACCTTAAATTAAATAACTATGAGAGAAAAAAACTTCCAAGCATGCAGACATAACATTTCGGGCAGGAAGATAATATAAAAATGATTGATAAATTTTACAGGACGGCTGATCTAAAATTAAAATGTATTACAGTCTTTGTTAGATAACATTTAATTTTATTTACTTTTCAATTTTACTTGATCTCCATAGGCTCAAGTCCGTATGATTCATCGTGCAATCGTTAATGAGCTTAATTGATTAAAATACATAAATATCAAAGTTAAACAATTTTCAACAAAATTATAGATATAGCAAATTAAACTTCATGCTATTATTTTTATAGAATTGATGAGTGTAATTAGCAAATGAGATCATATCATATCTTGCTATTTCTATTTATTTAAATGGCAAAGTACACCCAATTTTTATCTCACTTCCTATACTTTTCTAAGAAGAACTTCGCTTTATTAAGAGCATTACCTAACTTAATAACAATTAATCAAATGATATTTGAGATCCAGATTATCATTTCCAAGCCTTTCTATTTTATCAAGCAGTTCTTTACTTTATTATTCGCTTAATTGCCCTTTTTCATTCATCTTATAGCCTAAGGCTCGCAAATTTAAGTAAATGTTTGGATAACGTTTGCTTTTCATTTTATCGGAAGCCTATAAGAGATGAATGGCTATTTTTATTCTTAAATCTTATTATAATCTTTTTGGTATATTTCGATACACAAATCCCAATGCTTCCTGATTAAGATGAAGATCATTATAGCCTTGTTCCTTTAAATAATAAACTTATTTCGAAAATCTGTTGAGTTCAGATTCGGAAAAATGTTGGTACAGATTTTAATACATATTTTTATTTTTTGCGAGTTAGTTCACTAATTCTTCTTTTGACCGATCTTAAAATAAAGATTGACTCTGAGAATTTTTGCTCAAATAATCTGCAACGGGCTCTGGATTCTATTGTAAATTTTTCATGAAATTTGATATTTAAACTCTTGCAATTGCGTCAGTTCTTAAGTCTCCCAATCGATTTGGAACATTTGATATTGACGAAGTTTCCTTTTTATTTTAGGGCGACAGGGTTAGTTTTAGTTCCTTAGTTGTTAAGAAAGCAATCTCTTTTGGGAAATTAGGATCATTTAAGAGACACCCATTATCGAGATCTAAATCAATAATTTACTACTTTTGAAAAAGATGGTAAGGTGGGGAATCCAAAAATGAATATTTTAATTCAACCCTCTCTTTTAAAACTCTATTCTTAGTACATGTTCCTTCAAGTCATATAGATTTTTCAATTGATTTTTCTATACGTTGATCGTAAAATTTTTTCCAAATAGTTAGTAACTGATCTCTTAATCTTTTAGCATAACTTGATTTTATTAAGATATTCTATAATCTGCTTAAAAATATCTGGAGTCTTAAAATTGATAATAATTACAAAAATATTGGCTTATCAAATTACTTTTCAATTAATCGATCATCGCCTGCCAATCATTAGTTTTCCAGCTGTGTTTGGTCTATCATTGTATACGCTTTTTATCTTACCTAACTTATCTGTCCGCTACATTCTCTCTCGTGACATCAGTCTCACTCTATCTCTGTCCACTTTTTTGTTGTTTTTGCATTATCGTGCATTTTATAAAACATTTCTTAGTTTTTCGGTCATTCCATTTTCTTCGCCAAGGTTTTTTTATGAAAATTTCACAGCTTTCTAAATAAAGTAATGAATACTTAATAAATAGCTATTGATTCCTAAAATCTTTCCAAGTGCTCTAATTACACAGCCATATTATGGTAAGCAATGGATAACACCAAAAGTCTCTAGGATCCGATTTTTGATGCTCCAAGAATCTCCTCTTGAAGCAGGGTGATAGAAAATAATACATTTTATAAGGCCTATTTATGACGACCCAGCTGCGATAGAACTGCACATAAGTTGAGATATGTATCAGCCAAAGTATCTTATTTTTGACTTTTCCATTCGAGAGCGAGGGCATCTTGTAAACATTGAAGAGCCGTCCTTAGCTTTCCTGTTTTACGGTAATAGCAAGCTTTATTATTAAGAGTTATGGCCATATACTTAGGTTGATTGGCAGCAAAGGCATCTGCTTTCTGCAAAAAGATTAGAGACAAATCCGGTTTATCTTTTTGGAGGAATATCATGGAAATGAGATTGCAGAGTTCACACATCTTGATCGAAACTCTCTCATATTAATCGCTATCGCTACCAAAATAATTCTTATTGAACTCGAGAATCTCTTGATACTTATCTAGAGCTTACTTATATCGTGCTTCCTTCTGTAGCTGTTCGCCTTGACTCTCCAAAGCTTACATTCTTTCTCGCATAGTCGGGTCCATCTTTCGAAAATTATTATAATTATTAAATTCTTAATCATAACAACATTCGTTAGTTCTATCAATTTTAACGTTTTCTTTCTTTTAGATAATTTGGCAATACTTTTATCATAACTGTTCGATAAATAATTTGAATCAACAAGGTTAAAGTTGTATTCGCCATCATAGTAATATTCCAAATAGACAAAATATTTCAGTGAGACCAGGGAGTCCGTAGAATAAATTCTTTTTAAAAGTATCAGTTTGATTTAATTCTCAAGACAACTGATTAAATTCAATCCAAATAAGTAAACCATTCGATCAATAGATGATTAACTCTATTTGATGGTCGGTATTATTAAATTTCTTTTACTGTTATTATTGATGGTGAATTTTCTTTATATATTATTGGTTTTCTGTGTGGAATGAGCATTTCGTCGAGCACTATTGGAGGAGGTCGAACCAAACTTAAGGTCATCTTTCTGGGCGATCAAACTGTTGGAAAATCTTCAATTATCGAGAAATATATCAAAGATAAGTTTTAAGAGGGCCTCAATGTATTTATACTTGTACTCAGCCTACCATCGGTATAGACTTTCATATTAAAAATGTGACAAGAAATGGTCATCAGTATAGAATGCAGCTCTGGGATACTGCCGGACAGGAAAGATTTCGCAGCTTAATACCCAATTACATGAAAGACGCACATTGCGCAGTCATGGTGTATGATATCACCAAAAGGACATCTTTATAAAATATTAAAGTTTGGAATGATATGTTTCGATAACACCAAACTCCAGACGCCATTAAAGTTTTGGTTGGCAATAAAGCTGATCTTCAGAATCGATAAGTCTCTAAAAAAGAAGGTGAGCTCGAAGCTGCGAGACTCGAATGTCCAAACTATTAGGCTTCTGCAAAAACTGGTAAAAAGTTGGATTAACTATTCAATTTTATTATCGATAAAATTGTGGATAATATTTAAAACTAAAAACGCCTGCCCCCTGCCATCGAGAGAGAGGACAATAAATAATAAGCAAAATATCGATCCATGGATTATTTGGGCGCCAGTAAATTTGAGCTAAAACAAGAGGAAACCAACCAAACCATCCAAGCTAACAAGTTCTGCTGCTCGAACACTTGAGATTTGAATAAATTTATATATCTTAGGAGGGCATTCTCAACTTTGAAACGTAGAATATATTTATTTTATTTGTATCATTAGTTTCAATATTTATTTCCGCCTTTATAAATCAAGATAAAGATAATGCACGTTTTCGAATTTTCCTTCTATTGCACAGCTTTGGTCTATGTCTTTTTCTATTAGTTCTCTCTCTTCTATTGGTTCTTCGCCTTTGTGGGCCTGTATATACTTATTTCGATGATCTATCCCAAGACCCAGAATTTGAGTGTCAGACGTAAACTTGCTTTAGCAAATTGGAATCCACCCAGTGATGGTCTTATCTACAATCGAATCCCTCTCAAAGTTGACAAGCTCTTGAAATACATTGATACCTTTCCTTTGGACAAAAGGCCAACCATCACTCACTATGTGATTAAAGCTTGTGGCTAAGTATTAAAAGAAAACCCAGATTTAAACGGTAAGTTAATCTTTGGTAAATTTTTACCTTATTAAACTTGTGATGTTTCCTGTTTGGTCAATATTGACGATGGAAATGATGTCGGTCAAATGCTTATTAAGGATGTACCTAATAAATCAGTTTAAGAAATAGGTAATTTAATAAGAGCTAAAGCCTAAAAGTTACGACCCGAGGGGGGAGATTCTTAGCATAAAAAAAGGATGGCCTTGCTGAAACTTCTTCCTTCATTTCTTATTGGCATCATCTATAAATTAAGCATCTTCTTAACTTCTCATTTAGGAGTGAACATTCCATGGATGGGCCTTACTAAAGACCTCATGGGCTCGATGATTGTTACTTCTGTGGGACCCTTTGGTTATGTTGATGCCTCTACTTCTTTTTTCGGAACTACTGGGCAGTGGATTTTAATGACTGTTAATGCGTGCCATCAGTAAGTCATCATTGAAAATGGGATACCAGTAATAGCTAATATTGTCAACATAAACTGCACTATCGATCACCGCTATCTATACTCCGGAGGAAGGGGAAAAAACTTAGTGCCTATCTTTAATCGTGTCTTTGAAAACCCATAAAATTACACCGAAACCTCTCAGCAAAAAAAGAATAACTGATTTGATTTGTATTTCATTAAAAAATTAAAATCATTGTGGCCTACAAGACCGTAAAATTATTAGATTGACCAATTACTGCATATCACTATCTTTGTATTCTTCATTAATAATTCTCCATTTTTGACCTTAAATTCTTGATCGAAGGATCTTATTTACTAATGAATACTCAAGAAGCAATCTTTTAGTTTCGAGCTCTGCAAGACAAAGAAGTTTCTTTTGGTCTTGAGTGACTCCAAAGACTAGATCGCAATTGTTCCATTTTTAATTCCAGCAATGGCTATATTTTTTATTTTTAAATATCTAAATAACCTGTGATGCGTATTCATATAACTCATAAGCTTGCCTATTTATTTCAGTTATTCCTTTATTTAAGTCTTTTAAACAAAATTAATTGTCACCCAGTTTGAGTATTCCTCCTTTTTTGATTATATCAAAAAGCACACCTTTCACCTTTATTTACAAATCCCCGGTCATTTTAATTCGAATAAATCCTTAATTTTTAGTCTAATAATAAAATTCACTCAAAGGATGAATCAAACGTGCTTCAATTGGAATAAGCGTCACTTTTTTTTATAATTTATTGTCAAGGACTGTTTTATCACAGTCAGTATTTGCATATATTGACTTTTTCTTTTCTATTGTGCTATTAATATCATCTTTATTTTTAAATGATTAAAGAAAGATTGATTGTTTAGCATCAATATTTTTATATATTTATAAACAATTTGCTGGAGAAAGTTATCTTAATGTGTTATCCATCCTATTCCCTTCTTATTTCTTTTATTGACTCACAGTTGCATTCTTTTTCCTTAAGGAGTTTGATTTGCCTTTCTTTTGATATTTGTTTGGAGTCACTTCTGTTTCCTCTTCAATCTCAAAACTATCCGATACTCTGCTTATTTGATCATTTATATTTATTTTTTATATTTAAAGTTGCTGGCATTCATTCACATTGTATTTAACTATAAAAGGATGATTTTTCAACTCTTTGAGGGTTATTCGCTTTTTAGGATCCATTTCAAGCAGTCTACTAAGAAATTATTTAAATTCAATAGAAGCAAAAGATAAGGGTTCGTGATTGCCTTTTAAAATTTAATTACGTATCTATTGAAAAGATTTGCCTGAATAAGGTTGTTTTTTTATAGCAAGGATCAGCAGACATATCCCTATTGCCCAAATATCAGCTTAACGATAAAAGGTTCTACGTTTCTCTCTTAAAACTTCAGGAGCTAAATAGAAAAGTGTGCCGCATATATGTTTGTTTTGTACTTTTGAATTCTAATCAATTTTTTGACTGTATCCGAAATCACAAAGTTTCTGAGTTATTAATTTATTACTATTCGCCCTCGGTGGATTAGCATGTTACTAAGTTTAATATCGCAATGAGCAATATTGTTGCTATGTAAGTAATCAATGGCTTATGCAACTTGGAGGGTAATTAATGCTAGTTGTTGTTCTGAAAGTTCACTCATAATTAAGCGAGTTATTTACCCATTCTCGCAGTACTCAGTTAGCACATAGTGATTATCACTGTCTTACAGATGAGTTATTAATTGCACGATATTTGCATGTGAAAGGCCCTTTTGAATTGATAGTTCCCTCTCCAAAGCATGGCGATCATATTTTGATGCTTTTTTATCAATGACCTTCATTGCATACAATTGTTTATTTCGAGTTGATTGCACTAAGAATACATGAGAAGTGGCTCCACGGCCTTGTCGACCTAAGATAATTATATTCTGGATCAGATGAAGACTACTGAGAGTGAGATGAGTGAATTTGCAGCACTTGTCATTTAAATTTAACTTATAAAAATTTAAAATTGAATTGAATTGAGTCTTTTAATTTTAAAACTAATGAGTAATAATTAATAAAATGATAATCATTACCCACATTACTATATTATTCTAATAAAAATTTTCACTTCTGAACTTCATTATCCTTCACTATTTTAATATCATTCAAAATTAGTTGAGGGTCCTATTATTATTATAATTGGACATGCTAGAAATTACTCCCATCATTGACACTGGCTTCATTAAATTCAGACCATAAATTAATGAATATATCATCGAAGAGCTACTTCAAAACAGACCTCTCAAATTGCTAGCCAAAGACTAAGACTGGGATATCAGTATGCAATATCTTATGTAAGCTGCTAATCGATATCATCAAATGGCCAATAATTCTACTTTTAAACTGATTGAAGTCCTCAATATCAATACTCTCAAAATAAGTATCAATTGCTCTATCTAGGGTGGAACTAGGCTAAAAATATTATTAGGGATATCAAAGACATTGAGTTTCCATGCTTGAAAGAGTTGTATTTGAGTAACTAATGACATATTCAGATTCAAATAATATCGAAGACATCTAGATATTTCTCCATATTAACGCATCATCTCTAAAGGTTCTCAATTTCAGTACTCATTTATTCAGATAGAGGAAAACAATATTAATAGCATCCGCTCTCTTAGAAAATGCAATTTGCCCAATTTGGAGTAATTAATGCTATGTAAGCGCAAAGTAATTCAGATAAAAATAAAATAATTGATTTTAAGCCTTTATTTGAAATGAATGCTCCTAAACTCAAAAATATTTGGACAACTCCTCAATCATAATCTTTTGATTTACAAATCTCAATGAGTTGGATTTTCAGACTGCAGTCGCGAGGATTGAAAAACATTTGTATAAAAGATATTATTAAGTCGTCAAACATGAAAAGGGAGAACCTTTTGATTTCAGTTGCATGCGGATGGTGGCCAAAATTTATTACCCCGGATGCAAACTCATCTATCGCATAAAGGATGACATCGGTCTTCGACGAGATTGATCAAATGATCTCCATCCCTATATATAAAATCATTGTAGTTATTTTAAATAAGAATATCATAAAGACAGATAACTTATTTTCAATTTATCTACGAATAAACTGAATTAAATTTAGATTGAAGCTCTATAAATATTAATTACAGGTGATGAGCCTAAAAGGCAACATCAAACAGATACTAACCATTCTGCAAAAAGTTGTTGTGCAGGCGCCTATTGACAAACAGCAAATGATTACTGCTAAAATTAGTCGAGTTGTTGATAAATATAGCAATTTAGACAGCTAAATCAATGATCCTTCGTATCTAAAAGAGCTTTAATTCAATCTCAATTTCATTAAACTCTCTTTTCCTCATCTCGACTACTCTTTGCCTGAAGAAAAACAGCCCACAACTGAGAGTACCTCTGAAGAAAATAGAGCCACTGAATAGTTTTTTTAATTATAGAACAAAGAACAGGTGTAAAAATTTATGGAAGAGACTGAAAAGGTGCTTAAAGGAGTAAGAGATGAGGTATAGTTTACAAATTGGAGTGCGGGAAATATTGATCCTGAGAATCTGAAGCGACACAAATAACTATTAAAAAGACAATATTTTGGGGGATAGTTTTGGAAAGATAAACCAAAACCAATAAATCCCACTGCCGCCTATCTCATGAATATGATGCAAAATGAACCAGAGAGAAAACATTAAAAAATTGTAGTGGGATAAGATAAGCCAGTTACATTTGCCAGCGACCCGGATAAAAGATGGTAAAAAATTAAAAGGTGATGGTTTGAAACATGAATGCTAATATAATATCTTAGCATATTTAATAAAGAAAGCAGTAGATAAAATGGTGAAGCAATTAATTGTTTATGGCATAGAAAAGTCATAATCAAGGCTGAACATAGTTGCCCTTCAAATTTTGTTAATAGCTATTTTGGGACCGGAAACCATTTGATTTTTGAAACCAGCTAATTGGTGCCAAATAGGAGTGTTTTATGGTTGCATTTTTGCTTTGGGGACAGCACTTGCTGGCCTAATTTTTGTTTTTGAAGTATCCTTATTTTTGTTAATTTTAGGAGACCTACTCTTTTCTTGTTTTTTACGCGGGTTTTCTTATTTTTTCTCTCCATTCTTTTCCATAAATTTGTACACTTCGTATATTTAATTTTGAATAAATTGTTGATTTTATTCATTCATCTTTTCAGTATTTTTTCTCAGTGGTTGTGGAGATTATTATCTTTTTTTAAGGGATTATTATTTCTTCTTATCATTATGACCGCTACACCAGTCAAATTCAAAATCATTGATTTATTTTAGTCTCTTCAATGCTTATAAAATCTTGAATTTTATCTCAAGATAATCAATTTTGTCAGATTTTTTGTATTTTTTAAGAAGGTTGAGCAAGGCAAACAATTATTATGGAATTTAAGAGTTTTTCAAAGATTTTTTTGTTAGTGCCTTTTTTTGAATTAAAATTTTATTAAAGTCAGCTGGATTTTTTACTTATATACTCAGCCAAGGAAGAGTTCCCTCCGCTAAATAGAGCAGAGTATATATAAGGGACTCTAAATCATCAGCTGGCCCCTGTTCCTTTCCCTCATGGGATTTACAGCTCATAAATCCTAAAGTTCCGATAACCTTTCCTTTTTCCTCTTTGGGCATCTCCTTGCCAATCCTATAAGCAAGCCCAAAGTCAATGAGATATATAATTTTATTCTTTTATTTGAGACCAATTGCCAAATTGTCAGGTTTAACATCCCTATGAATATAATCGATTTTATGCAACGCTTAAAGTCTGTCTACTACTTGCAAGCCAATCATAAGCACTGTCTTGAGACTAAATCTTGATTTATTTGCTTTCATCTTTAACTCATCTAAATCCCGACCAGTAAGCTCCATAAGGATGTATTTGTATTTTAAGAAGTCCCCGTATTCATATACCTATCATCAGAAAATTATTACTTTTACGAAGCCATTGGTGAAGTGCTCTTTTTCAATTAACTCATACATTTTGCACTCGATTTATGCGTATTTTTTAGTCTCAAGAGGCGTAAATTTAATAGCATAGCTTTGTTTATCATTTTGGACATCTTTGGCGAAGTATACTGATCCGAATCCTCCTACTTTTAGTTTCCCCTTAATGATATATTTGCCGTTGATAATTTGATCGGCTTGAATAAGGTATTAGTTACAGAAATGTTGTGGTTTATTTAAATTGGTTTTCATATTTATTACAATAAAAGTCTTTTTTCACATCAATATGTTAAGGATATGGAATGGAATATTCTGTTTTATAAAATTATTGCTATTGATGCCAAATTTGCCTCGATATTTCGCGGTTTTCCTGTCAATTGACAGTTTATATATTTTCATATAACAGTTTTTAATCATCTTTCATAAAGATAAAATTTATATTCTTTTTTAATGGTTCTGCATGTGAGTAATTATGAAATATATGCAATAATAATAAATATTCATTACTGTATTGGCAATAACTTCAATCGGGATTAAGAATACTCTAATTAAGAATTAAATATTTGTTATTTTAATTGTCATATTCAATCATTCATAGGCAAATATTTACAATTGAGTCAGGTGAAACCACTGACTGGGTCCAGTAAAGTCTTATAGGACAGGGTTGTTAAATGGTGTGCCTCCATCCTCTAGATTTGACAGTCCTTTAAAGGTTAGAGTCAAATCTGATGCTTACAACAGGTATTCATCTGATGATCTGAATTTACAATCTCTAAAATATCCTTTGTCCTGCCTCTGCACTGTCATTTTATCGTCCTGCAGCATTACCCAGAAATTATTATTTACGTACAACTTATACTACTTTGATGCATCTAGTATGTATTTATTGCCATCTTTCGGAAAACTAAAAATTTTAACGAGTTGTTTGGAAGCTGATGCGAGTTTTATAACATTTGATGGGCTACTAATATTTTCAACTTTTTCTGCAGGCTAAATTGATTTTTAAACATCAGGTTTTACTTTAGGATTTTTTTCACTATCTTTTTCTTTATATTTTTTGGCATCCTGCTTTTCATGCTTATTTTCGGTTTTAGTGGGAGATCTAGCAACACGATATCGTTCTCTCCATCCATCCTCTGTATCCCCATTTATTCCAAGCAATATTCTCATTTCCTTCTTTGGTTTATCTTTGATGGTGGAAAAGAGTGGTTTGGGTTAATAATTTGCTCTGTTCTCGTCCTTCACATATTTGTGTCTTCCTTTTTTTTCTTCCTTTATATTTTATTTTTAAACTATCTCTTCCTCTCCTTCGTCATCCTCTTCTTAATGCGATATATTTTCACCACTTAAATCATATTTTTAATGTTTCTTTTTTAAATTTTTATCTTTTCGCTTGTTTACCTTTTCTGTCTTCACATCCTCCCAATCATTTTCATCCTCCTCTTCATTTTTGTTATGTTCCCTTTTCTTATGCTTTTTTTCGTGGTGGATTTCTTTGTAGAAATTAGGATGCTCTTTTTTAGCGATTTTTGCAGAGCGACCCGACTCTTCATCATCTGCATCTTAACTAACTTTTTATTTGGGTTCTGCGATCGGGATTTACTCTGCTTATTACTTTATTTGTTTTTAAGAGTCCTTTTATACAATTGGTTCCACTTATTCCAATTTTTTTTTGCCGTGATATTTTTACTTTGGATTATATTTTTTAGATGGCTTGGTTTAAATAGGCTTTTTTTAATCACCTGAAAATTATTCTTCGGTACTGTCAGCTTTAATAAGTGTGATCAGTTGGTTGATTTGGTTTTTTTAACTCTCATTTCTATTGCTTATTTTAATATAATTTTTAATCCTTCTGTTTACTTTGGTGTGAAGTTTATCAGCAAAAGCGTTATATGCTTTTTTGAAAACGACAAGCAGGTCTTTAAACCTAATTTTGTCCAACTATGTAAGGATATTGTCCTTATCTGATAATATTTTCAAAGCCAGATCATCCCAATTCATTTATACTTTTATATTGAAGTACTTATGACACAACTCCTCAAATTTATAGTACTCTTCAATGGATTCAATCTCATTGGCAGCGCCAGAAAGCACAGCTAAATATTTTTCATATTCTTATCGAAAGATGATTTCACTGGCTATTTCAATGAAGTTAAAATTAGTGTTGGGAATGGGAACGACATACTACTTGCTATTACACTTGGCTTTAAAGCTTGTATGGAATATTCCTCTCTCCACTGTTACCTTGATGGACATTGGCATAGTATTTATTTAAAATTATCATTCATTTAAAATATCTTCCAATTTACATTATCATACAGTTTATTAGAGATTCATTATCATAGATTATTAAAATAAAATAAGCTAAGTAAACTTAAGTATAAAACAACACAATATTTTTGGCGAATTAAATAGTATGATAAACTCCATCTCTCAAATTATTATAATTTACTAGAATACAAGTAAGTAATATTGAATTATTCGCAAGAATATAGTTAAAGCACTATTCAGTTGAGCTCCTTAACACATCTAACAAGAAATTAAGGAGCTTTTAATTTGGGCTCTGTGGGCTGTTAGGACTGGCTGTCGCTATTATAATGCCTGAATTATTATGAATGCTCTTCTTACGATCCAATACCCCACTATCTGTACCTTTAATCATTATTTTATGAATTTTGACTATCTCCTTCCTCATACTGATGTTCCTCATCTTCTGAATCTTCGTCAAACCCAAATTATTGTCGAATTCTTGGGAACATGTAATCAAAAAACTCCCCTGCTTTTCTCCGTAATTCTTACTCTGACATATCCTCCTTTTCTTTGGTAGGTTATTTTTCTACTCGAGTTTCAGGGTCGAGTTGAAAGAGAGTTCTGCAGAATATTTCAAAGACAAGCATAAGTAGAATAAAAATTAGCATTCCAGTGCAAATATATCCAATAATAATGTTAAAGTCACGGCTTCCGTTCTGATTATTGAAATTGACCAGTGCGAGGAACAAAAACAGTAGAGTAATGCAGATTTCATTCAGGGTTTCAACCACATTGGAAAGTCTTTTTTTGTAGGGTAGATTGATGAAAATGAAAAGAGCCATCAGGAATGATGTGAACATTAAAATTGGGAGGGCATACATTGGGTTGCTTGAAAAAATACCAACAACTAACGAGTAGACTATTTTCCTAAAATATCGAATGACAACTAAAAACACTCCGAATTGGCTTGTCTTGTCGATTCCACGATAGAAGCATCTTAAATTTTCAGCATGTTTTCCTTTGCAGATATTAGGAAAATGTTTATACAGTTTAAAGCCCACCAACACTGGAAATATTAAATATAAAATCAGAGCAACTACACACACCACATTTGAGAATATCCTCCCTGGATTTTTGTTGATATGATATATTTCAGCCACTGCGAAAAGACATACGCTGAGATAGGTCAAGAATACGATATCGCTGATATAATGCCATCGATATCTCAATAACATCTAGTAGATTAATTTTTTTAAGCGAGGGAACGTTTCCATAAATTATGATACTCGCTGAATTTTTTTAATTAGTAATTCACAGATCTTAAGCAATACATAAAGGCCTATCACAGCAATAAGCCATGTAATGGATGGGCCTGCATTCCTCAAAAAACTGTTATCATCAGAATACGCATAGAAGGAGAGATCAGAGACAGTTCTTTGAGAAGTGGTAGTAAATAAATTAGGAAAAGTTAGGAACATTGTATTTGAAAGACCAAACAAAAATTAATTTAGAGCAGGCGGGTATTGAATCTCAAGAAAGAGCAGTAAGAATAATATCTGCACTGTATCCCATAGAATATAGAGATAGGAGACCCTGTTTTTGAATATATAAAAGACAGATAGTAGTAAAATAAAACCACTCAAACCTTGTCCAAATTGACGGGCGGTTTGACCTTGATATATGGAGCTATATTCATACGCCATAAAAGTTGGAACTGTCACACTCATATTGGGAGTCTGTAGCGGATAGCTGGTAACTCCTGATATCAGATTATAAGCAGGAAGATCTATTGCTACTGAAATCGGCATTGAGGTGACTCTTAAGATGAGAGTAGTTGGATCGCTGCCATCAATGTTATAGGCAAGACTAGTAGTACTCAGTAATCTCCCAGTTACAGAACTCAACGTATACATCTTGGTTGATGTGCTCTGCCAAATGACTGATTCGTTGAATTCAAGCACAATATTAACAATCGATGATTTGATGAAAGCAATCGGTGTCATACCCATAAGGGATATTGGTGGTACAGCGCTGAAATTATAGCATACCATTCCGACTCCAGCATATTGGTATGATTGACAACTGTACACACATTCTTTAGTGTCTTGATCAAGATACTTAGCCTGAGAACAAGTCGAAGCACATGTATAAAGATCTTTATCGATGTAATAATTTGAAGGACATTGCTGCTGAGGAATGCAATACTTCCCATCCATTTTATAGAAGTCGTTGGGGCAGTAGGCAGTGTCGTTTATACATGTAATTCCATTGTAAAGAAGATATCCACCTAGGCATTCAGAGCATGAGGAAGTAGAAGTACAATTAATGCATGGAAACGAACAATCTAAGCATGAAAAATCACTTTAATAAGTGCCCGTTGGACAAGTAGAAGAACAGTTACCTTGATATTGTACTTGTCCGCTTGCACATCGAGTGCAATAAGTGCTTGTAAAATAACATTCAAGGCAAGGAAGAGAACATGATATACATGAACTAGTATTCAGATTGGCATAGGTACCTGGAGGGCAAGAACTGTAGCAAAATCCATTGTTGAGGTATCCAGTTAAACAACTCAAACAATAGTATTTCGAGGAACATGTTTTGCAAAGACCATAGCACTGGGTGCATATCAAGGTATTATCGCTGTAGTATTGAGAGGGACATGAAGATAGACAAGTTCCTCCGAGTAAGTAAAGATTTGAGATGCAGGATAAGCAGTATGTCGAACTTCTGCATGATGAGCAAGGAGAAGTGCATGACTGACATTGCTCACTAGCCATATTTAAAAACGAATTGGATGGACACAACAGCAGACATGAAGAAGCATTTGCATAAAAATAAGTACCAGATACACATAAAATACAATTTGCAGCTGAAGAGCATGTTAAGCAAGGAAAAATGCATTGATAGCAGTTTTGCATTTATTGATAATATCCTGAGGGACAGGAAGTCTAGCAATTGAATGAGCTTACAGTTAATCCCACTAAGTAATAACCTGTTGTACAAGACAAACAATTTGAAGCATTAATAGAGCATGTCAAACATTTGGTATTACATAGATCGCAAGCAATTGTCGTAGTATTGCCATAGTAACCTTGGGGGCAATCATTGATACAGTTATTAGTGGGTAGGTAAAGGAATGTTCTTCCGGAAATGCAACTTAAACAGTAGGTTGAATTTAAGCACGTTTGGCAATTTGATGGGCACTGTAAACACATTTGGGTAACATTTTCAGCATAGGTACCAGTAGGACAAATTGATATGCAAGTATCATTATTGGTCACCAAAAAATATGAAGGTTGGCAAGTAAGGCAATAAGTGGAACTCATCGAACAAGTCAGACAATTCCCACCACACGATGAACATATTGACGCTGAAATGTTAAGAAAAGTTGTGTCTGGGCATGAAGAAAGGCATCTGCTTTGATAGAGAGCTCCTTCCTGACAGGATAGGCAATCAATTTGAGAGGAACAGTTGCCACAGGGATAAATACAAACTTGGCAAGAACTTGAAATAAAATTAGCGTAAGTTGTCGAAGGACAATTTGTAACGCACTCATTAGCCGTCGAAGAAAGTTGATTAATGTAATATGTACTCGCGCACAGTTGGCAAAACGAATTACTATTGCAGATTAGGCATGAATTGGAACAACTGGCACAGGCAATTAAACTACTGTTGAAATAATAGCTAGCCGTGCAAGAAGTGCTACATAATCCATTAGACAGCATGTATCCAGCCACGCATGACAAGCAATAAGAACCATTTGTGCAGGTTAGACATGGAGAAATGCAATTTATGCAAGCATATTGGCCTGAAACCTGTGAGGCATAATAATAGGTTGATGAACAGCTTGACAGACAAGTGCCACTAAAAAGGTATATCAATAAACTCGTATTTTTACAACTTGTACATTGAGTTGCACTGAATTGACATGTTAAGCAGGTGCTGGAACAGATTAGACATTGAAGAGTAGCTATATTAGCGTAATACCCAGTAGGGCATAAGGAACTATCGATGCAGCTGCTATTCCATAGAAAGTTTGAGTTACAAGAAATACAGTTTATATCTGAAGTACAAGTATAGCAAAATCCTTGGCATGCCAGACATATATGGCTGGTTGAATTACCATAGTATTGGCTCGGACAGCTACTGATGCAGGTATTATTGTATAAATAATAACCAGTAGAGCACTCAGTACAGTATGCAGATGATCCAACACACTGGCTGCAGCCACTGCCGCAAATTGTACAAATAAGTCCAATATTGTTATCAAAATATCCAGTTGGACAATCAGTAATACAAGTGTTTCCATAGAGGTACCTGTCAACGCAAGAAGAGCAAGTGGATGAATTGCCAATACAGTTTTAGCAAGGATACACGCATGATTGGCAATTACGATTGCTGTCAGGATAATAACCAGTTGGGCATGAAGACAAGCAAGTATAGTTGTAATAGTATAAACTTGATTGACAGGATGTGCAATAGGTAGACTGCATGACACAATTAAGACATGATGAACTACATGATTTGCATGTAAGAGTCGTCAAATCTGCATACATTCCCGTTATCCCCAAAGAGGAGTCACATGAGTCAAGACAACTATAATTGGCAGCATAATAAAATCCGCTATTGCAATTCAAGCAACGTTGTTGATCTAAGCATTAGTTACACCTTCCAACGCACTGCTGGCACGTTTGCGTTAGGACTTATCCGAAATAACGATAAGGACAGATCAAATTGCAAGTATTTTCTGCAGTCAAAAAGTAACTTACGATACAAGAAAGACAAAATGCTTAATTCAAACAGCTAAGGCATGGTGATGTGCAAGAGGCACATGAAAGATTAGTAGTTAGAGCATAACTGCCAACAGGACATGACTGCACGCATTGTTTTGGGTTGAACTGACTTGCTGAGTTGAGAAATATATAGTAACCACTGCTGCAGGTATAAACACAGTAGGCGTCTTGAGTGTAAAGATCAGTAGTTAAACACTGTGAACAGGAGGTGGTAGTACACTCAACACATAATGAATTGCACATTTGGACTTGAATGAGGATTTATTGCAAAGCAAGAGTGACTAGATTGTTTGTGCTAAAGCTCAAACTATTATTGACCTTAATATTGGTTAAATTCAGTGTTTGCACACTCAAACTATAGAGTGTTGCGCTATTTGAGGAGCAAAGGGCCTCAGTCGAAGTTGATGATGTGCTAAAAGTACTAATCTGACTGCCTCCATTATTAGCAAGCGTAACGCTGTAAGTGCTGGATCCATTGATTGAATATATCCTCCATTGAAACTTTAAGAGAGATGCTCCAAAATTATTGAGAGTCAGACTAACAGTGGTTCCTGAATAGAGGTAATGATTGCAGTCCGCACTACCTGTGATTAAAAAATTAGAAGCAGATGGAAAAGAGTAGTATACTTGATATATGTTATTAGAAACATAATTTGTGGGCAAACACATTTGGTTAAATAGTGATGCAGTTAATTCGCAGACAGTGCAGGCCCCAAAATGAATGCCATAGCATGAACTGCATAATATGCTGCATGAGTAGCAATAAGAGGACTTTAAGTAGTAACTACTCACACAATTACTGCAAGCAGACGCTGATGAGTATGAATTACAATTATTAATAACAGTTGTTGGTAGAAGGCAGCCTCCACTCACAAGATAATATCCTTGTGCGCAATTAGTACAGTTAGTGCTATTAGAGCAGATGTTGCAAGAAGAAGGGCAAGACACACAGCTTCCATTCTTTAAATAATACGAGGTTGAACAACTTGTACAAGTTTGTTTACTGCTAACGTACAGACAAGCCAAACATTTGTTTATCGTGCATGAATAACATGCTGATGAATTAAGATAGTAACCAGAGTAGCAGGACGCACAAACAGTGTTAGAACTTGGACAAGATTGACAATTACTCGGACAGATTAAACAAAACATCGAATTTGATGTTAGAAAGTAGCCAGTCTGGCACGATGATACGACTGTCGAGCTGGAGCAAGATGATGATCCTGTAGGACAGTTATTACATGCAGCAGTGGCCGAGTCTAAATACGTACCACTAGAGCAGCTAGAACATTTTGATATTGAATTAGTGACTACACATATAGAACATGCGTAACTGCATATTGAGCATGTTCCGCTTGACATATAGAATCCCGAAGCGCATGTGCTACAGGTTGTCTCTGACGAGCAAACTTGGCAATTATACGAACAGGGCAGACAAGAATTATTAGATAGAACTAATTTGGTATAACCATAGCTACTGAAACTTTGTGTCGAGATCCACGTCTCCGAATTTTTTTGGCTGCAGTAGACGCTGTTGCAAGGCGACACTAAACAGCAGCGCTCGCTGGTACAAGTGCTCAGTACTGCGTATGCAAGTAAGAAGAGAGTGAACATAGATAAGATGTTGGATGTCATCTGTTCTCAGTTTTATTATTTAAATTATACGGCAAATTATTATAATATAAGCTTAAGTTTTAAATATCTGCATCGCTCATTTACTAAATAGTCTTATAGCTATCATAAAAAATTCCTCTTGAGTTATTTGGCCTTTCCAAAGAGTTACTAATAATATAAGCGAAAGAGTTTTTTAAACTCCGGTGCTCCGAAGATGATAAAGGAGTTTGGTGGTACTGGTGCGTCGCATCTGCGTCTGGCTTCCTCTAAGACGTATTGTTTTTGTGGAATGCAGTCCTAATCTAAAATATTTTCTGCTGAAATAAGTTTCATCAATCTCCTGAGCTCTCTTTACCTTTTGTCGTGATCACTAGTCTTCTAAATTTGATTAAATTCGATGATGAACTTCCACCTTTTTTACGAGATTTGTTCATAGTTCTTGCGAATGAAATGGGCCATCTCAACATCATAATCTCTCTTCTTCAAGATGAATTCCTTCTCGTGCGAAGTTATTATCAGGGTGATGCATTTTTAGAGAAGATTTCGCTCAAATTTAATCCATTTCTAATTCAGTTTTGCGATCTAAGAGATGGCAACGTCATAGTTTTTAGGGTGGATCAGTATGTTATAATGCAGTGAATATGGTAGAATATCCGCTTGCATTAAATTGAATCTATCCTGCTTATCTTATTAATCCTCATAAAATTTGATGCGGCCTTTCCGAGTTTTTCCCAGAATACTGAATTTAGCTGTTCTAGTAATCCTAATATTGGAGAGTTGTGACTTCTTTTGCTCCAGACTGAATAGACCGACTAGTTTTTGGAAATAGTTTGCCTTTATCCTAAAAATAGAGTATTTATTTAGAAAGTTCTTCAGCAGGAGAAGAGGGTTTGCAGTCAATCTTTATCGATAAAGTGACTCGAAAGACAGCTCATCTATGTTTTTGGGAAGATAGAAAATAGCTGAACTCTAGTTGTCAGAATTGATTTTCATCATGGAAAGCAGATGAATCTTCCAAATATATTTCAAGCATCTCTTCCGCTCATTCTGCACCATCGCCAACCACTCTCTGAACTTTTGGAGCTTGCGAATATTGAATATGCAAGCAGCAATGCCAACTTTTATCTTTTACTTTACCACACTCTTAAAGCATTAATTCACTACAAACTTGCGTAATCTTTGGCATTTTCTTAATCTAAATCTTTTTACGTATCTCCTGAAGATCATGACCAGCAAGAAGAATCGAAACATCTACTGCCTTTGAAGCTTTCTCATCTCAAACTTGATTCTGGTCCTTGTAAAAAGACCTCTGATATTTTTCTCCAATCTGGCCAGTTTGAGACTTCTTGCGAAGTTTGCAATTTTAGCCTCTCTACCCTCAACGACAGGCTTGGAGAATAATTTAACAATGAACTGTTTAATGAGTATGCTTTGTATGGTGTGTTTGTAGATTTCTATTTATTTGAGCTTCTTCCTATTTTCCTAATTTTATTATATCTTCTTCATTCGATATTCGAAAGACCTACTCTCGACCTTTTTAATTGTTTATAATAATGATTGCTGTTAGTACTCCTCCTTCTTTTTTAACACCTACATCAGTCTATTTGTATAGGGTTTGCTAGTTTTGTTCATGATGTAATTTTTCAATTTCTAGGAGGTGTTTCGAGGTAGTCTTGCGATTTTATTATGCCTTTGCTCGGCATTTGGCACTCCATTGACTAATAATTTCACGTACTCCTTCTCATTTTCAAATTATTGAGCCAATCGACTAAACCTTGTGTTTATTCGAATTTTCATTTTAGAACGGGACACAGGTAGATGAATTGGATCGCGATCTGATAAATCGTTTTCAGATGTCATGAGCCCTTATCGTGATCTTTCTGTAGGTTCCATGATGGACCTAATCATTTTCTAAGAATCCAAAGCAGTTGCTTCAAAATATTCCTGCTTTGATTTTTTTTTACTCAAAGCTATCTCGATTGAATTTTTCATTTTCCTGAAAGAGCTCAAAGTATGTATTTTTTAATCTGATAGGCGTTGTCTTCTTCTGATATTTGGTTATTCAGAACCCTATGTTTTTATGATTGATCTTCGATATATTAAATTATCCTTGATATTCTCCTTTAAATTTTACCAATATCTCTTTTGCGAAATCGAAATTGAGGAACAATTTTTTGTGTTAATTACCAGAGCAATAAAGCTTTAAGAAATCTAGAAGTCAATCACAAATCCTTCTTCTTGAGGTAGGAGTTTGGGCGAAGTAATTGAGCTGTCGCTTTACCACTGAATGTGGTTATTGTTTTTGCTAAAGAATTGTTTAGTACTCTTTCCCCAAATAAATAGTTGACCACTGAGAGTCAACACTCCAAATTTTTAATAATTCCCTTTGATATCAATGCATTTTTATTTGGTTGAAATTTGAATTTCTTTTGGTTATAAAATTATTTCTTCATTTTTACAATCGATAGACTTCCTAAATCAACAGACTATTACACACCCCATTCATAGAGTTTCCCATCTAAAGTAATGGCTAGAGAGTAATTCATATCGGCATATGCTTTGATGACATGGCCTTTAATCAGCTAAACTTAGCGCGGCTGCATGATGTATTCCTTGTTTATTACATCTTTACCTCATCGGGAATGACTGCGTAGCCTAACCCAATTGATTTGTATCCCCAACTATAAAGTTTGCCCGTCTCATCCCAACACAATTTATAATTTTTCCCCACTGATATGCCCAATACTCTCTTTTAAAATCGAATTTATCTTATTTTAGGATACCCCCTGATTACAGTTCCACCCCCTACAATACCATAAAGAGAATTTTCATCAGATACCTTTTTTACAGTTGAAAAGTAATAGCTATCCTATCGCTTGCTGTTTAGAATGTTAAATATTTAGAAAAAATGACTATATTTGTGTTTAGAAGTTTATTCAGTTATTTTTTAAAGAGTTTAATCACCCAGTGACTTCGGATGGCCCCAATTTATCAGAATGTGGCCTGTTCTAGTTTATGCAATGAGTTGACTGAAACTTAGAGATAAGGAATATACTTTTTTCCTTAATAACTCTGAGATGCAGATGGGTTCGCTGATAAAGTCTGTGATGAGCCATGCTCTATGCTCGTCTGCATAAAAGAAAAGTTACTATCGATAATGGCCATACAGCTAAGTTCTGCGACAACTAGAATGGGTTTAAATTCATAAGGAGCCTTTCGTTTATTTATGATAGTCACTATACTATCGTGAATTAATTCCGAGAAGTGGCTATTATTTTTCTAGTTTTCCTCGTACTTGTTGGGAAAATACCCAACAACTCTGACTTTCGATCGCAGTGACTGTTCCGAACCATCAAGACTTTTCTCATTGAGTATCATCTTCGATGATTATAATAATGTGAACTGATGTTTATGTTTGTGATATGATAATAATATAGCATCATATTATATCTTGCATGCCTCAACAGCATAGATAACGCTTCTTTATTGGACTACTTATTTATTTTGGATGGTATTTTGAAGATTAGATTTCACTGTGGATTGTCGTTAGGGAAGGCAGGTACTTTTATGAGAAGATGCATGAAGAATGCAGGTTTTATAAGTAAAAGTAGGAGAGGCCGGTGTGGATTAGAAACTGACGGTAGTCCAGGGCAGGCAGGTTTGCATTCTTCTTGCCTGTCTTTTTGCAGGCGAACACTTCATAAGAGAGAACGCTTTCTTAAATGTTGATTTCTATTCGTTATTTAAGCAAATCAATAACCTTCAATATTAGGTGTTCAATGGTGGTGCAATCGGGCAGACAAAGTTAAAGACGATGCATATTGAAGTCAATCCTATGAAACACTACATATTTATTAGGTTTGTTGCAAATTTGACTCTCCTGCTTTTAAGAATTCTTAAGTTGTATCATTTAAAATTGATTTAATTATACTACAAGATTTATCGTTGGTGATATCAAATATAGAAATTACTGATTTATAGTGACTACTTATTGACTCGAGTATATATCCTTCTAGAACTATCAACAAATAAAAAAGAAAATTCTATGATCAGATAAATGATAAAGTTATTTTAAATTTTACTTTCGAAATATCGGCTGATGTTTTTTAAACTTGCAATTAATTAAAATGAGTGAAGTTTCATTCATAATTCCATATAAAGGATTTAATAAGTTGTACAATTCAATTCAATATTCATGACACAAAATTAATTGCAGAAAGACGGAGCAAAGAACTCAGTTAGTGAAATTGCCATAAATTTCTATCATAATCCAATTAAACTAAAGTCATGAATACAATAATAATAATAATTCAGTTAAAATCGGATGTCTAAATTATCACCTTATACAAAGAGGACTAATCCTTACAATGCACAGCAGAATAAAAATACCACTGTTAGAGGCTCTGACAATATTAGAGGCACGAAATACATACACAATGACAGTAGTCATAAAAATATACGCAACTAACAGCAGACACCTAAACTTACTTAAAAGAAAATAAGTGATCGTATCGATATGACCAACCTCATAGATAGCAACAGGGCACTGGCCACTGAAAATTAACAACTTTACCAAATGCTTGAGGAAAGAGGGCACATTATCACCACTCTTGAAAGAAAACTTCAGTAGCAAATTACAAGAGAAACCAACACCTTAGATGCAATTTAATATTAAAAAAACAAATTTATTGCTGATTCGCATAAAAAATTTAAGGATTATGATTGCAAAATTGAAGAACTTATACAATAAATATGCGTGCTTAGAGAGGGAAAACACCAGGGATTGAGAAGCTAGCAACTTGATTTAAATAAGTTAAGTCTTTCCAAGAAGCAAATGGGACAGCACAGTCCATTAGCTTACAATCACAGTTCAGCTCGAGAACAAGTTGAACTGGAGCTATTAAAAATTACAAATTTGCTGGAGATGAAGTCCAATTAAATTGAAGAGCTCTAGTTCGAGTTTAGGAACAGCAATGATAAATTTAAGAACTAAATCATAGGTCTAAACAACGAAATTGTTCATCTTACTCAGATGCATAAAATATAGTTTTCAGACCAAAAACTTTAATATGAAAACACTATAGATACACTTAAAAATGAATTTCAAAAAGAAAAAGAAATCATAATAATTGAACACGATTTGCAGTTCAAACAGATGGAACAACTACTCACGACCAGGAATATGGAAACTAATAGGGTTGGTGAACAGAAAAAAATGGGAGAAATACAACAAAGCATTCGAGAGAATTAACTGATGGAGTAAAAGTTGAACTTGTAGAATTAAATAAGATATTTAGAGGACTTCTATAGGAAAAGAAAGGTGAACGAAGACCAGAAACTGAAGGAGCTCAACTCAAATTAAATTTAAGCTTTATCAGTTGGGAATACGGCAATTGTTACTAATCTCAAGACTGAAAATCAAAAATTAATTCATATCATCAATTCCAAGTCAGAGTAAATTAAGGCTCTCTATAATCGAATTGCTCAGCAGAGAGCGCAGCATACTCATGAAATATAAAGATTACAGTTATTAATTGATCAATTTAAGATGAGTGTGCAAACATCATCAAAAGATCATAGCGAGGATGAAGAGAGATTGAAGATTAAGTGGGCCGAACTAAGAGATGCTGATATCAAATCTTTAAGTAGCCTTTATCAAAATTAAATTGACTGCCTCAATCATCAATTGCTCTAAAAAGCATAAGAATCAGACAGCAATAGACAAAAATTGTATGAAGAGCTGCAAGCAAAGAGTTAAATGAGAAAAATATTTGACATTGAAATCCTCAGACTGAGTTCGAGAATCGCTGAGTTAGAATTAAAATCAAATTAATTAACTGTAAACAAGAGATAGGAGGTATCCGATGTTAATGCCCAAAAATCAATCACATCTATCATGCTAGCCCGTGAAACTAAAGAGAAAGAAAAGCTGAATCAACTAAGTGAGTAATAAAAGCGAAAATTGCAGGAATTGATTCTTGCTAAAGACAATTAAATTGAGGATTTAAATTTGAAAATAAGATTGTTGAAGGATAACACTTTGAAGGAAGTGACTCAAAAGAATTATGAAATTGATCTCATCAAAAAGGCTAAAGACAATTTATAGATTGAGTTGCAAAAATAAAAATTATTCTTTGAAAAATAATTGCAGAGGAAGGAGATTGTCATCAGGTAAAATAAACAGAGTTATGAGCAAGATATGGTTCGCATCAAGCAGGCGAGCAGAGAATAGTATGATAATGCTATTGGCCAGCTCTCAAGTCAAAAGGCATCATTGGAGGTTTAGCTAAACAGGGCTAAGGTTGTATAAAAAAATTTGAGAAACGAATTAGGCATTCTGCAGAAGCACAAGTAAGAAGAGTTAATAAATAAGCAAGAATAACTGACTTAGTAAAAGTACAAACTGACATCAACTAAAAAATAAACTTAGGATAATCTAAAGAAATATTACTCTAAGGAAATATAAAAGCTATAAATGTAAATTGGATAACTGAAAATCCAGTTGAAATATAAAGAATAGGATTTGAGGAAACAGGCTGAAAAGTATTCTCAGTTGGAACAGAAACTCGAGCAGGTGTTTCTATCCCAATAAAAATTGAAGAATATGGAGAGTATGATCATCGAGATGGGCCAAGACAACAATCTGGTCAAAAATTTAGCATAAATCATCAAACCAAAGGATGATTCGTTTTGATCTATTATCTTATTATCTTAATATTAACATATCTTCAATCTTGCAATCTATGATGATATTGACAATTAGTGTAATGATATATGGATTTATTAGAATCAGAGTACTAACATTATGAATAGCACTAAAGCCACCGACATGAATCCACCCCAGTTTATATCGATTATTAACATTTGCAGAGTTTGAGCACTCACTACATTTACAGCTGAACTCAGACTTGTGATGGAGGGGTCTTCAACCGTGCAAAAATAGAAGAATGAATATATGGTATTGGCGGTGAGACCGGTGAACTGGAAAGTCATGTTGTAGTTTTGGGTTGAATGAATCATTTGTACGCTCAATAGACTAACATTGCTTGAAAATATGCCCTGTTTTATGTTTGTTGCTGATGGAACTGTATAAACGGATGAGTTAAATGCTCCATTCATTGCCCCAATTATTATGAAACCGTTCATGTTAGTGATGGAGGCTGTTATTATTACACTGGTCAGCCCTGAAACCGGAGACGAAATTGACATGATTGGCGTAGTATAAATTTGAATATCGAAACTACATTATAAAATTGTTACGTCTGCATTTGCACCAAGGAGGGAAGGTTAATATAATTTGCTGTGGAAGTAATAATGGTGGTTGCTTCGCTATTCATAGAAAGCTGATTACGGATGTTGGCATTTGTGCTGTCCGAAGCAATAGTATAATCAGGCTAAATATAAAATCCGTAAGTATATTAGCCATTGGAGTCAGGTTGATTCAAAATGACTGAAATATTGCTGCTATAAAATATATAAGGAGTATTGCCACAGTAGGACATCGCTTCAGTCACCACTCGGGAATACGGAATGACAAAGTTTTATGCCAGTGCACAAGACAAGGAGTTGTACTGTCCATATGTAATCGACCCGAGGAAGGTGATTTACACACTCATCAAATAAGCTCCGTAGTTAAGAGTGGTGAAATTGATGGTCTGACTATCCGAGATATGCCCCAATTGATTCACACAGAAGTATTTAAAGATGTAGTTTGAGTTTGATTCGAGATTGTACAACTTCTGCCAAATCATTTGGGTACTTGACCCTTGACGAATCCCATAGACTTCGTTGTAGTAGTCATTCACTTCACTGAAATTTGAGAGCAAACCATTGCCTCCAGAAATTATACGGGCTTGGAAATCCACTGACATTTTGTTTAGAATTGATGGATAGATGCCAATACCCCAGTATATTAAACTCGCTTGACTGCATTGCAAGCCAAGATATGCTGTATTTGCTGACAGAGTTGGTGCGCTTAAACCAGTGGCTGTGGGATAGGATTGAAAGGTAGTTGCATCTACAAGAGTTAGAGTTATTGGTGTGATGGGGCTGTAATAAACCGCACTAGGGCCAGAAATCACAAAATTAACTGTTACCGAATTTCCTGCCACTAAAGCATTAACAGTATGGAAAAAGATGAGGTAGATTTTTCCATCAACTGAAGAACTGCTAAGCTGAACTGTCGAAAGAGCGCTGTTAAGTAAAAATTCGCTATTTCCCGTGCCAGTGAATGTAGTTGTTATGTTGATATATTGAGTAGGGATACAGCCGATAGCATTAATAGTTACAGGAAGAGTAGACCCTCCAAGTGGAAGAGTGTATGTCATGGCATCAGTGCTTAGGGTGCAGAGAGTGCTCTGCACAACCAAAGTTAAAGGAGGAATGTTGGTATATAGTGAGTTTGTATCCCCTGATTTGCTAAACTATAAAGTGTATAATCCGGGAGAAGTAGACGTGTTAGCAGCAATACGAAAGTAAGCATTAAGCTTACCTAGTGATACGGTCAGAGTGTTTGAAAGGTAAAGGAAACTTGTTGGGTAATTTGTTAACGTTAGTGTCATAGTAGCCTAGAAGTTGGCTGGGTATAATGATTGACGAAGCTCAATTACGTTAGAATAGTATCCAATTTGAACAGTGATTACTTGGTTGGTGAGTGCAGTCAAGGTAAACAGTGAGTTGGTTACAGCTAAAGAATAATAATTCCAGCTCAGAGAAATTAGATTCGGATTTGTTTGAAGAGTTAGATACTGTGAATAATCTGTAAAGGAATAGTAAGATACAGATGCTTGAGCCACTGCCGATGCAAAGATCTTGAATGAGTATTGGTTATATTTGCCAGAAGGAACAGATGCTGGTGTTGGAATGTTCATTAATCTGAGTGAAAAATAACGATTAGTCACTGATGACACCACAATTTTAAGAATTCGCTGAGAAATAAAAGTGCATGAAGTTGCAAGGTTTGTAGAACTACCTGTTACATTCAATTAACAGTAGAAAGAAGTGCTATTTGTAGGATAGGTTATTTGTAACGTTTGATCTCGAGTGATCCACTGTGCATAAGAGGACGGGAATATTACAAAAAGATTATTTGAAGGGAATATTGTTGTACCGCCTGCTTGAGTATCGAATGTCATTGTCAGTGTCTGGGTTGATAATATATAGATGTTGTCAACAGCCGCGCTCAATATGATTATATCGGCAGGCGTACCGACAATTGGAGTCACGTCAGCTGTCTCAACATAGGCCAAATTACCCGTTGAATAAAGACTACTGCTAGTGATAGAAAGACCTATCTTTTGATTACCAGTGATATCAGTGGACTTTGGTTGATCAATATTAAATATATCAATGTAAAAAGCGGCATTAGCTGCAAGGCTGTTGATGTTCCACACCATCAGCTGCCACGGGCTTACAAATGTGCAATAAGTATATTGATTTGAAGTTTCAGAAGAATTGGAGCGGATGTAGCATTCAATATACCCCTAATTATCTAATCTAGAATTTAATATCATAGGGAAGGTAAAATAAAATCTGGAGTTAGCAGTCAGTGGACTGGAACAGCTTACAGTGAATGAATAGAGGGCTTTCATGCCTGGAGTGTTGAATCTTTTAGTTATTGATTGAGTTACAGTAAAGGCAGTTTTGGATATATATGCTGAAGAGTTGTAAGAAATACTGGCAGGTCCTTGAATAGTAATGGCGGTATCTATCCAACTCAAACTCATTGCTGTTGTAGAGTTGCCATCTGGTACCCCGCCACCGTAACAATTCATGCTATAGAGCAGACTGTTCGGAATATCAATTTCAGCCTTCGGGGTCAAAATCACAGAACCAAAGGAACTGAGAGTAATGGTTTGCCAACTACTGGAAAGAGACATCGATGAAGCATTTGCTCCTTCATAAACGAGGCATCGAAAGTTGCCGACATTATAGTAACTTAAGGATGGGTTAGCAAGAAATCCAAAATTGAAGTTGAAGGTAGACGAAATGAAGAATGCATCTCGATAGCTGTTTGATCCGAAGTTGAAACTTATTGGTGAACGTGCATCTATCATGGTGGAGGAAAATGCTAGATTGTTGAAGTTCATTAATATTCCATTTGAGGTAATTCCGACTTGGAAACTGTTACTGCAAGTGCAATATGTGGTTTTGGATCCATAAGTATTGTCACCAAACGGAACAGAGTTGGAATAAGCAGTCTGAGGCAAGTATACTGTTACAGTATAGGCAGCAGCAGTTGAGGAAAAGTTACCAGTGGTTGTCCCATATAATGAAATTTGTACATAGGTAACAGTTGTTGTTCCAGTTCCAGTATAGGTAAGTAGAACAGTAACTGAAGTCGAAGAGAATGTCGGAACACTACAAGACAATGAAGTCATTGAAACATCACATTGGCCAAGCATAGTCAGTACACTACCTACAATTGAAGCTGGAAAAGAGAAGATAACCTGAAAGGTACTGTAACCTGTAAATCCACTGCTACTAAGAGTGATTACAGGAGTGGTTAATGTAAATGTTGATCTCTGCTTTCCAGAAGATCCAGAAGAAGTTGGCTAATACTTTTGAAGCATAGCAGTAGTGCAAGTTCTAACAAGGGAGGATATCGCACTAGTCTATTGACGATAAGCATTTAACTCACCATACATTGTTGAGTAGCCAATTGTTAACACTGCACTTAGAGGAAAATTATTGGTGAAAACTGGGGGGTACTGAGGATTAAGAAATTGAATGTTAGCAGCCGCGCTGTTCATAATGAAGACAGAGTCAATTGGGCAGAAGGCGGCGTACATCCATTGACCATTTTTGAATGGAATATCACCTGGACTTTGGATCTAGTTGTAGACATAACCAAATATTGTGCATGTAGTAGCAGTATTTAAAGGTGGATTGGTCCATTGAAGAGTGGAAGATGCAAATATATTGTAATAAAAGGAAGTAATTGTGTACCCAGCACCATATGCAGATCCATTTAGTGCAGTTCCATCAGTATTTCCATATGTGAAAGTGTTGTTTGTCGGATTGCTGTACATGTTAGTTGTATTAAGGGCTACCGAGAAGCTACCTGATGCAGCAAAGTTGCTACTCAATTCAATGTCTGGAGTAGTCCACGAGCCACTTGAAGATTTAGACAGACCATTTATTGAATTTATTCCTCCCGCTATACTCTTGGTTATTGCAGGACCAAACAGTCTATACACGGCTTGAGTCTGAAGAAGACCTGTTGCGTCAAATACTGAGTAATTTTGAGTGAAAAATACAATCGTAAGGATCTTAGGAGGGTTTCGATTAGTCATATCTGGGGCGACTGGCACGAGAATATTGAACTCATTCTGAATCGGAGGAAGGTTAGTAACTAAGACCATGCGATTAACTAGCCAGTTATCCATTCTGGTGCTGGTCAGCCCCTTGTTATGAGTATATGAACAACTGCCTGTTGAGCATCCTATTGCCCAAGAATTTCCAGTGGAAGTATAAAAGGTAGAAGCGTCAACGTTATCATCGAAGAAAATACCCATAGCCGTAGCACCGAGACTTTAACTTGGCAGCACACCTCCTCCAATGCGTACCATCATGGGAATTCTGCTTCCCTTATTGAAAGCACCAGCAGTATTATCAAAGTAGTTGACATAAGCAGCTTTGATATTTTGCATCTGAGCGCCTGTAACTGTATAAGCATTTATCAAGCAATAAGATGCTACGATTCCACCTTGATAGAAGATGAGCAGAAAGTCCAGCAGATTGGTATCAGCGTAAATTGGCGAATGATAACCACTTGGGAGGGTAATCCTGCGCATTGCCATGGTTGAGCCGCTTGTGTCACTTATTCCATTTCCATATCCAGTGAACATGTTGCATTCTGTCGAACAGTTACCGGCACAACCGGATGGATTGGCATAGGTTGATCCGCAATGGAAGTTATACATACCATAAAAGTTAGAAGATGCTCCAGTATTATTTAGATACACCTGATTGAGGGAAGGGGTGGCGTTGTTGTATTTTTAGCATACCACAGCGCTATAGTAACATGGTGCGCCTTGAATTGACCAACCTCCAGTTGAGTTCAGATAGCCCACGAAATCCAAACCTTGATTGGTTACTCCACTTTCAAAGCCAATAACTCCATTGTTAAACATTAACTGTATAGTATAGTCTGTGGCTGGATTACCTGACGTTGTTATTGAGCCTACAGGAGTTTTTAAAAGGAGTAAAAGTTGTTGAGATGTGCCTAGACCAGGGATCACCCCCACACTAGAGTTACTGCCTTGTAGAAAGTTCTGCATTCCCTCAGCTGTGGAAGACAGAGTTTGTGATACATCATCAAAGTAAGAAACTATCTGGGCATTACCGATAGAATATGAGCCAATATTGTGATAGCCGCTGGTATCCAAAAATTATTGACTAGTCACTAAAGCAATAGTATTACCAGCCAGTGAGCTGTATAGCTGTGGAGAAAGAATTTTAACTCCAGTATTGGAGTAAACAATTGGAGTTATTGAGACTCCCCCAAATGTTACTGATGTTAGGATGCTGCTTGCAAAGTAGGCTTTCCCTGATATAAAATAACGATAGTTAGTGTTTATAAAAGCACCTACGTTTTGACAGTTAATTGCCAAACCCACCGTATCGTAATAACAGTAGACGGTTTGACCACCATAAGAAGGTAGATTATGAGCAATTGTGCCTTAAGCTACTCCAGTCGCTCCAAGGGTCATAGTCACTACGTACTGTCCTGTAATGGGAGACGTTTGAGAAAAGCTAAATCCAACGTTAAAAGAATTATAGGGAAAAATATTTGTTCCGCCTGCTTTAAATATAGGCACCTTAGTAGTGAGGGTAGCATCGGTATAATTACTATCAATTCCCCAAAATAGCAAAACTCTTGGTGTCACATAATTGATAGAAATTGTATTGACTTGAAGTGCGTTGTTTTGAAGTCCATTTTACATGACTCTACCTGAGATGGATTCAGTCCAATATCCCTTGATTCCTCTTATTGAATGATAGGCCGGATTACTTACTGAAGTTGAGATTCTGATTGACTGAGCGGCAGTTACTGAACCGACTGCGAAGGTAATTGTGGAAAGATCGGATGATATCGAACAAAATTACAACACAGCAGCAGTTAAAGTAGCAGTAGCTGCTGATTGACAGAGACCCATAAAAGAAAAGTCATTAATGGTGGTGCCTGTGTTTTGCAAGCCAACGGTCGAATCGTAATAGATGAAA
>Ga0302188_10000109_pt1 | contig 64176 bp, 52 predicted proteins | sample II_Bog_E2_1_FD_198783 | JGI IMG/M metagenome (GOLD analysis project Ga0302188, IMG submission 198783) | Peat permafrost microbial communities from Stordalen Mire near Abisko, Sweden - II_Bog_E2_1 | ecosystem: Environmental > Terrestrial > Soil > Wetlands > Peat | place: Sweden: Abisko... | reverse complement strand
TTTGGAAGAGTAAAATATTTAAAAATATGAGCAATAGTAAAATCAATCACCCAATTCATAACTATTATTCAGTGATGCAGCGACAACTGCTTTTAAATTATTTTTCTGATCCTCTTGGTATCATGCTGACTACCATCTGTCTGCTAAGACCATCTAGTTTATCGAGCCTAACATCTGACAAGTAGTTACTAGTGTCTTGCCCTTAAGTAATGCTTGTATTCATCTTGTCATTGTTGTCGTTATTAATTAGATTACGAAAAGTGTGAGTCCACTGGTTTGTTTTTATGATTTCTTCTTCATAGTCAGGAATGACATGAAAAGTCGGGTCTGTGCTTTGAAGTGGATTGGAGGGCATTGGAATCCAATTTTTGGTAGAGTTTCCGCTATTGTTTTTGACTGATGTTTCTTTGGATTAATACTCTTCCTCAGCATCCCTCAAATTTTACACGATTCGGCAGGGGATCCCATCAATTGCGGATTTATTTCTAATTTTTCTAACAGTGTCAGCTTCCCGAATTGAGAAATTTTATTCTGATAACTTTGATTCCCCTAAGCAAGACCATTCCGCTGTCTTTGGATTACTATTAATTTCGGAGTATCGTTTGTATGGATAGGACTTTCCAAAAGATCGGGAAGTTTCTATTTTGTTTTGATCGATGTTGGCAAGCTGAATCTTTAAATTTGATTGACTCCTACAGTGGGAGTTTATGTTATGAGAATAGGATGAGTTTGAAGCCTAATTTTTGTTTGTGAAAAAATCTTTAAATTTAGATAAGGTCCCGATCTGGAGAGAAACTCGTTTTTAAGCTCTTGAAGATCTCATAGATATCTTATTATTCTTGCAATTTAAAGATAGGCGGGCCACGGTATTATCTTCAGTTCCAACTCCAATTGTCCTTCGAAGAGTTGGATCAACTATTTTATGATAACTGATCCTCGATCTTGTCGTCTTCTGCTCTACCGAGTTTCTAAAAACATTTTCTTTGCACGATTGCTTTAAAGGCATAAATTTTTTAGTTTTGTTGTCAGGACCGAAAGTACTTCTGCTATCAAAAATAGCACTATCTTCTATTTTAAACTCCTATAAATTTTTGACAAGACGTTATTGATTAACCAAGTATTTGAGATTGTCTGGCAGTCGAATGTCATTGCTATGGACGAAGCTATGGAAATAAGTCAGTATTTATTCAAAGGCTAATTTTTTTATATGCGCGGTTTATTTCCGACGGTATAGATGGTTTTCGATTTTAGCGAGGAAGGTTTGGCAAGTTGGCTCGCTTCTTTCTTTGACCAGATTTAGAATAGCCTAAACAATCTCAAATTCACTTTTCAATTTCTTCTCCTAGCAATAATCAAGTTGAAGATGGCTATTCAACCAAGAAACGCATACTCCATTAGCGTTGAGGCCGAAGGTTTATGAGTTAACTGATACTTCCTTGAATTTTTAAAGCAGCAATTTGTAGGCTTTCACTGCTTCGATTATCAAATAGAGAGCTTCGTGTAAGATTAGCTTTTTCAAGTGTGAAAGCGTAACTTCGATGTGTTCGATGTATACCTCAATCTCTATTTTTTTTGAATAAGATGGTGGAGAAAGGAGCTCTAGATAAAGACAGTGAACCACTGAAGCAGTTTGGCTATGACGCCATTCGCATGTCTGCATAGCTTTCTCGATCCATTAGGTACTAATCTTGTATTTTCTGACAGCTAACTATGGGAGAGTTGCCAGCTAAAATCCGCAATAACGTTCAAAAGACCTTCTGATTTGCTTTAGGCATGGATGTGGATGAAGGACTGAGTATTTTAAAGTTGTAGGATGATCACGATTATTATTCATGTCTATCAAATGTTTCGATTGTCAAATTCTTTTTATATGAACAATAGAATAAAGCAGCAAAATGAATATTCATTATTCTTAAATTCTCTAAAATCATAAAATAACTCCTTTGCCTTCTTTGTGGTTTGGTAAAACAGTTGAAATGATCTAAAAAATAATAAAAACGGTCATCTAGAGATAGTTATAGTCATGATTAGAATTCATTGCAAAATAAGGTGTCGGTCACAAACATTTTGCATGAACCATAACGAAAAATATTGTTTGGATTAAAAAAGATTCTATGATTTCTTCAATTGCTTGTTTTCAATTTTTTACATTCATAATTTAAGTTTATAATTTAACAATTAAAACTTCTGAAATAGATAAATTTTATTCCTATCCATATGAAATGAGATAAACCTACCGAACTCATGAGTTTTATGAGGAGAGAAAAACAAAGTAAAAGTTAATAGTAAATCCATTATTTTTGTTTTATTATAATATTAGTTGAATAAATTCATATAGAAACTTTCTTCTGTCAATTTTTTATGAGTTAATTTTGTTTTTGGAATATAAGAACAAATTGACAAGTTACATGAGGCGCGCGAAATTAGGCACAAATACTTATAAGGATTTTGATGATCATAATGCATTATTAGCTTCCGTAAAATCATTATCAATGTTAGTTAATTCCAAGTTCTATTGTGCGAATGCATGGTAAAAATAGTTTTTTTTACTATAATGTAAAAAAATAAAATTGATTATTTATCTTGATTTTAAAACTAGGTTTAGGTAAAATTCGCAATAAATATTTAGACAAAATTTTGATGTTTTTAAATATGTTAATAATCCATCTCATTATGTTTACAGTCACCGAATAGGATTTTATTATTAATAATAAAAAATAAAGATGTCTAGAGCTCGTTAGTTTGGCGATTTGCGCCAGTCTCGCTACTCTCAGAAATAGTTGAGCACATTTCTCTCACAACCAATCAAAAATCCTAATCCAGCCGCTTCCAGTCAAGCTTCTTCAAATCGCAGCCATTATATATGTGTGAATTGCATAAATCAATCACTCTCAAGGGAAAAACTGAGACTTCGTTAAAGTCAACTTCAACTTGAACACAGTCGATACCGTTAGCTTGAATAATCACGCAAAACTCATATGGATCAATATTACAATACCAAATACAAGAAGGTTGAGGAAGAAAAGAGAAAAATGCTGCAATACAATAAATCAATGATGGAGACAAAAGCCCAAACAAAGGAAAGGTAAAAAATTCAGAAGGATTCAGAGAAAAAAAATATTGAATTATAGAGACTCAACAATGATAAAAGATTTGAGGAAGAACAAAAGAAAATTCAAGCACAAAAAGAGAGATGGCGAGCTTAAATTGAAAGACAAGTGCAAGATAAGAATGAAAAGATCCTAAGACAGCAGATGGAAGATAGATATAAAAGCACAGTTGATGAGGATACCAGTTATCTCGAAAACATAAATAAGGAAAGACAAGAAAAATATCGAAATGATTTACTAGATCAAATACAGTAATCATAATAAAGAAAAAAACAAAGAAAGGATGAAGATATGGACAGAGGCAATCGATAACTTGAGCTAATGGAAGAGGAAAGATCAAAAAAGTGGCAGGAACAATAATAACAACGTAAAAAAATATTGCTGGATAATATAAAGCAAAGATAAATGGCGAAGGAACAAAAGAAACTTGACCAATAAATGAAAAAAGAACGAGAAAGAGTAGAAGTACTTATTGCTAGAGAGTATGAAGAGAAGATGATTATTGATAACCAGAAAAAAAGGAATGAAAGGACCAACAGCTACCTACAAGACATCAAGAAGCAAATGGAAGACCAGCAGAGAAGGAAGAGGGATGAACTCAATTGGAATAAAATGAATATTAGCACTGGCTTTGTGGATTAAAGGACTATTGAGGAGAGAATGTGCGACAGCTGCGAAAAAGTATATCCCAAATCATATCTAACTAAAGTTAAAAACTGATTTACCCACCCCTACATCTCATTAATTGCTTTAATAATAATTATAAAAATTTAATTCAATAGATCCATAATGATTTTTGAGTATTTTCATGAACTTTTATTGATAAATGAATTTAGAATGTATCAAAAGGCAATTAAATCAATTCATCAATAGATTAACGGTTGCTGCGATTTCGCAGTTGTCTCAAGTGGCTGTTCCTTCTTGGTCTCTTTATCAAGAGGCTAATCAGTAGATTCCAATCTGTTTCCAAATGAAGGTTCCTTTCTCTTTCTATAGGGAAGGGAATTTAGTTCGAATTGACTAAGAAGTCTCTTTCTTTACATTTCCAACATTTTTTTAGATCTTGTGACAACTCCTTCATATTTTTTGTCTTTTTCTTGAATTCTTTTGACCAAAATGTTAATTTCTGTATTAAACATAGATTTTTTGATATTTTTCTTATGATTGGATGAGTCAATATGCTAAGTGTTGGCAAAGTTACTTCGAGATAGTCATCATACATTTTCCTGCAGACTGCACAATAATGATTTTTGTGACGTGGTTTTGGGATAAACTTGATAAATCGAGAAGTACCATATTTTAAAGATCCACTTATTGAGTCGTTTATTTGACTTTGGCTTCATGATAGACAAGCATGGTGCTATCACTATCTTCATTCTCGAAAGGATTTACGAAACTTGAGGTAAAGTACTTATTGTCATGATTGAAAATGGGAACTATTGATACTTATCGAATAACTTCATTTGTTTTTACCTCACCAGAACTTGTATTAATGGTTTGCTAGTCTTCCCTCGCTTCATGAATTTTTTATGGTTAGTAGCTGATCCTCGTTAGCCCTTTATAATAGGTGAGTCCGTTGCCATAAATTTCAAATAAATTATCTCTCTCCTCCGTAATTACTTTCTTTCCTTTCTCCGTTGTTTTTTTGCCCATAGTCAAATAACAATTATACTTTGTCCAACTATTTGTGCGCACTTTTGAAATAAATTTGCGGCTTATTTATATAATTTAAACATTAATGATCATCAGCTTTATCAGTATTGGTAAATAGTTAAACTTAGTTATAAATTTTGATCAATATTGATCACTTTGATTTTGGATATTAATTTATGAATGCTTAGATTGAAAATATAGTATCATACTTTGTTGGTTAATAGGGTTTCTGAGGTGTAGCTAGCAACCTCTCCTTTGTGCATCTTTCGTAAACATGGCTAAAATCCTTGTAAATTCATAGGAAGAGTAGTTAAAGTATTTATTTGCTAATCCTAATAACTTATTTTCATCAAAGAATCCATGAGACTGGCAGTTAACGGCAATACGCAGGGAATAAACTTATTGGAATACTTAATGGCTATGTTGTTGTCATTATTCTGCTTGCAAATTCCCATTTTTTACAAAATTTCCTCTCTTAAAAAATACTGAAAATGAAGTTTATTTCTTGCCTATCTAATTAAGGACTAATATCTGTTTGTAATAATGGCATTTTAATCTGATAGAGACATCTTAAGCATAATCACAGTTTGTAGTATGATGAGAATCATCTAGTTTTGGTTGAAAATGGTCTTAAGTTGAACTGCTTCAGTTATTGCTGAAGAAGGTATGTTGTAGATCAGGTTAGCCAATTTATCCAAGATGAGAAGAGTTATTTTTGAGACAGTATTTTTAGCGATTGTTTTGGAGCGTAGAATATAGGAAAAGAGGTAAAAATTGCTTTGTGTGAATAAACGGTATGAGTTTTATTGTTTGGGAGGGTCAAAAATATTGCTTAGAAGAAAAGATATAAAGGTATTAGCATTTGCCTTGCTTTTCTAGGCTATCACAAACACAATAAATTGAATCAGCTTTGTTGTCTTTATGGGTAGTATCTTATTCTGAAATATCAGCAGCATTTAGCTTAATATTATACTGTTCTCTCTCTGTTCCATTAATCTAGTCAGCAAGTAATGCATTAGAGAATCAAACTTGCTGGCCATTTCGCTTATACTTCTCTCTCGAAGATGGATAATTTTTTAGTCCTGATTTAGCAAACAATTACTTGAGCAAAAGGACGATGCACCCATTAGTCACCGACAAGCACTTCAGTATCAAAGCTGGCTAAATTTTCAATTATTATTTCTAATAAATCAGTGCGATAGTCCTTGAATTGTTCTCCTAAGTCAAGTACCCCTTCTAGAAACAACTGATGCATCTCCAAACTGCATAGCTTATGAGGGTAATTTTCTCGTAGACATTCAATAATGGTGGTCTTATCGTAACTTTCCTTGAACATCACCACTAGGCAGTCAAAGGCCAGTTTGTGAGATGCGGGGATAGTGAGCCCTTCAATGAGAAGATGATATGCAACTCTTGCACTCTGTCTGCTCTGACTTCGATATATTCTTAATATCTTGATGAGTTAAGTTTGGTAGTTTGTGAAGGGCTCAGCAAACCAGTTAATCTTATGAATGAGAAAATTCATATGTTCTTGTGATACAAGTGTGCTGCGGATGAGCAATTGCAGCGCTTGTTAAAGAACAGGACACTGCTCTTTACAAGTGAGTATAGTTTCATATATTTTCTTGGGGGTAGATAACATTAATGACAATTCAGCAATCATTTCCAATTTGTGGTAAATATTATTATTATTTCCAGGCCATCAACTCCATTATTATATTCAATTTTTAATTCGAAGAGGCTGTTTCATGTTCATCAATCCAGCGAATTGCCTAAAGAAGTGACAAAAGAGTCATAAATTATTTGCAATACTGAAGCATAGTTTTAATTATCATGGAACAAAAAGATGAGCTGGCGAAACTCAGTAAATACAAACAGTTTCTCATTTAAAATGGGTTTCCATAAAATCTGCCAGACTATGATACCGAATCCTACTGGAACTCTCGTTATGAGCTTTAACAACAGGAGATATACGACTGGTACATACAACCTCAGGTACTGAAGGAGTTATTTGTTGAGATAGTAGACCCCGCCTGCAGAATTCTAGAACTAGGCAGTGGAAAAAGCGCCATGCTTGACAGTCTCTACAAATGGGGTTATAAGGATCTTATTGGCTCTGATTTCAGTTGGACACTCATAAACCAAAAAAAGGGGGAAGAGAGATATTTAAAGAGGGGAATTCGGTGGTAGCGAGTGGACATTACCAAATAATGGGGTGACTTCGAAGTGAACTGTATAATCTAAAAGGCGACCCTTGATTGTCTGAGTGCTCGTTAACTTAAAAAGAGCATGGATTACATCAACTCTGTTCTAAAGTAAAAAGGAACATTTTTTCACATAAGTTGTTGTCCACCATAAGCAAGGATAAATATGCTTAAGAAGTGGGATGTAAAAGTCTACGAATTTCCAAAGACGATAATTCCTATATTCGCAGAGATTGATAGCTCCAAGTCTTACTATGCCTACGTTTGTACAAAATGATATCTATCTATTGTTGACTTACAATATAAAGTATAAATATCTCATTACTTCCCCCACCGCTTAAAATCATCATTTCCTTGAGCTTTTGCTAAAAATCCATGCTGAAGTAGCTATCGAATACTGGGACGTTAGGATGCTCTTTTGGCTAGGCAGCGATTTATAATATCTTTAGCCATTTCGGATATAGCCTTGTTTGAGTCGTAATGAATGGGTGAATTAATGATGTTTATTAACTCTTACTTACATGTGATTCGAAAAGGGTTCGATTTTAGCAACAATTCATACAGAATCACACCTAGCGCCCATATATCAATACTTTCATCATATTCACTACCAACAAGGATCTAGGGACAGAGATAAATAGGGGTGCCACAGAAAGTTGAACGCAATGACCCACCCCGGTACACACTCCATCCGAAATCACATATCTTAACAACTCCCTAAATATACTATTTTGTACTTCGTGAATCATCACATTTTACGGTTTAAGGTCGCGATGTATAATTGATAGAGAATGCATCTGCGAAACTGCGGAACAAATTTGATAAAAGACAATGACTGCTTAAGGTTCAGGAGTTGGTTTAGGTGATTTTTTGATGAAATCGCTGAGGTGACCATCGAGCGCACATTCCATAATGATGTAGAGGTTGAGAACATCCTAAAAAAATCCATAAACCTTTACGATATTTGGATGATTAATAAACATCTGGGTCTTCAGTTAGCGTATCAGTTGTTCAATCATTCCATCTTCTTTGATCTACTGCTTTGACATAATTTTTATTGCACAGACTAATTTAGTTGCTTTTTCAACAGCCATCACGACTCGACCAAAAGCACCCTTCCCCAATTCCCTTAGAACAACAAAATTATCCAAACTTAGAGCAGACTTCGGATGATACACTGAACCTTCAACGTTACTACGATGAAATTTCATGTTGGACAGAAATGATGGTACTTTCTTGACATTTTCATTATCGGAATTTTTTCGTAGATGAGTTGATTTAGGCGTCACTGCTGTTTCAATTCGTGAAGATTGCGCCAAATCTGGTTTGTTTATATCTGGAGTGCTGTAGTTTGACTATAGCTGGTAATTATTTACAACATCCCAGTTTGCTACCTTGCTCTTTGCCAATCTGGGAGTATAAACTTTATTCTGGCTTTTATTTTCAGGGCAATTGTCGTTTTATCCGATTCTTAGGACTGGCTTTTTCCAAAAAGTTGATTGCTCAAGGTTGCAGCTAGTTTTGCGCTATCTATTTGATATTTCAGGGGTTAAACGACTTGCCTTATGCCCATTTTTATCACCATTCTTCCCATGACAATCCTTTACTGAAACATTGCTTGCAATATGATGGCTGGCATAGCCAAAGAGGATGTTATTCTATGACTATTTACGATTTCTCACTTTCCCTGTCCCAAATTTTGATACATCTTACGAATAACTGTTCATTGCTTGAGGAGTTTTGCGAGATTATGGGGTTTTCATCATTTGTGAAGGACTGATGGGTAAATTTACATGACTATCTTTCTTGTTGGGGGTTCTAGGAGAGAAAGGAGAGTGAGAAGAATTGTATGAGACCAAAGTGTTGGCAGCAATAGACTATTTTTACAGCTCTAACTTTGATTAAATTCTTCGCATGGGAGACTTACTGAAATTTTATCTCATAAACTGAGCGCTGGCATGGTTTTGTGGAACCATTAATAGATTGGTCGAATTTATCATCTTCATTATTAGTTTTATTATATTCCAACCCGATTATAGAGAAGCAAATATGAAGATGAAAATTGATTAGTCCAGCGTTATTAGAAGGAATCTAAGGATAATAGATATTCTATAATTCGAATGGTTGATGGATGAAAATTCTTTTGTTTTAAATCATATAATAAGGAGAAAGTAAAACATTATCTAATATAAGAATTGGTATTGTCGCCACTTATGGACCGAATCAACCAAACTTTCTATATTTCTGCTTTCAATGCACCTATTTTCTTAAACCAATGATTAAATTAAAATTTACTGATATAGCAGTTTTCTTTACCATTTCTGAGCATTAATCTTTGGAAGGTTATTAAACTCAAAATTACTAAAATTTCGGTTAATTGAAATATATAGGAAATTAAACTTACTAATACAATAAAATCTTTCATCGGATTATGTGATTAAAAAATTATATGATCAACTGCTTAACCCAAATAACTCTGCATATGCGGACGCTGCTAAAGTAATCCGGACATGTTGTCTTTTCATATGGGCAGTACCAAGATTGTCTTGAAACTTCAGATTTTACCTACAATCTCCTAACCTTAGGGATTGGTAAGGCGAATTCCGGAATGTACATTGGAATGTGCCTTCCTAAATATTGTACACATGAAATTGTAGAGACAGCAGTGTCTCAAACGCTGTCAACATTGGGGTTACCATTGAATGTCTACTCTCTCGAGACAACAATTTAAGACTATCAGTTTCCCTACACATGGGTCTTCATCCTAGTTTGTCTAATTTTGTCTTTATTCACTCTATTAATTTGCGTGGGATCAATATTCAAACAAAAGCTTCCCTCACTAAAAGGATTTGATATCGGATAGAGTCTGAAAGTATTTAAGCGAAATTAATCCTCAGATTTAAATATACTAAATGGAGTGAGATCATTTGCAATGATGTGGGTTGTATTTGGGCACTTTTTTCTCAACAGCGCAACAGGAGTTCTTAACACTTTTAACATTGAATAAATCTTTAAAAAACCATTCTTCTTGATAGTAGAAGCAGGCCTTTTATCGGTGGATGTTTTCTTCTTTTTAGGTGGCTTCTTCCTATCTTTTGTCTTCATGCGCTAAAAATCTCAATCAATACTAAAATATCCATTGGCCATTTTGCAAAGAGTTTTAAGAATTTGGCCTGCTTATATCTTGACAATGATGATCTATTATGGAGTGTATATGCATATGGGAGCAGGGCCACGCTGGCAAAGTAGCAATGAGCCAATAGTTATGATTTGCCAAAACATGTGGAGATCAATTTTTTTTGTTGAGAATTTAATTGATAACGGATAGGAGATATGCCTTGGGTGGGGGTGGTACTTGCAAGTAGATTTTCAAATATTCTTGGCCTGCGTTGTGATACTATTCCTATATCAGAAGTCAAAAATATCCTCGTATTTGCTTACAGGGAGCCTTATAATTTTCTCTTTTGTCATGAATATTTTATATTCTCAGAGATAAAATCAAAGATTATTCACTGATCTTAGTGCCCTCGCCAGTCTTCAAAATTACTTCTTCAATGTATATATCAAACCTCATACTCGCTGGACGCCCTATTTCATGGGTTTATTTTTGGGTATTTTTTTTTTTGATTATCAAAATCAGTCAAAAAATAATACAATTAAAAAAAGCGCAATTACTTTATTGCTCTGTAGGTTAAAGCTAAAAATGTAAAAAAATAGAGGAATTCGTTGGATAATTTAATGGATAGGGATCGGTCTCATGACATTTTTAGTATTGATTCCTCGCACTTTGCAATAAGGCCATCAATGGCCTCAGCTATTTCATTCTTTGTATCTCTGTTTTTCCAAACCAATTTTTATCACTGGCCTGGTTATGGTTCTGCTGCCGTCCTTACTTGGCATCAAGGATTCTCTCTTTAATAGTTTATTAAATACATCCCTTTTCAATGTGATGGCTAAAATATCATTCTGCACTTATCTAATCCATTTAATGGTAATTTATCAGTTTTGTACTTCAAGGACTGATGATGTTTACTATTCCATTAATGATGGATTCATTTTATATGTTGGATGTCTGGCCTTGAGTTGTACTTTAGGATTCCTCATGACTATCTTTGTGGAAGTTCCTTGCTCGTATTATCAAAAACAGCTTATGAAGAAAGTTTCGAGTTGGGGAAAGAGCACTGCTGCCAAAACTGAGGACGTATTTTCATTGAGTGAAAAGGACACAAGCAATCTCCTAATAAATAAGTCTACTAATTCTTAATAGAAATGATTTAATCTGAATATTCATAAATGCCATCTTTATTCAGTGTGAAAGATGAAATCTTCCCTCTAAAAATATTTGAGATTGATTCTATATTTTGATAAAATGCAGTTGATGAGTATAACCTTTGAATGAATCATTTCTTTTTGAAACCCTTTGACTCCGGTCCTTTTTTTATTTTACCATCATCCAGCAATTTATGATCCATTTATTTCTTCAATCCCTCTTTCCAACTATGGAAAGATTTGGCAGCATTCACGAATTTTTAATTTTTCTTGAGAAATTCAGTCAATTCTGGGTTGTCTCCTGTTTTTAGGGTTGAAGCCATGGAAGAAATACCCTTGGTATGCCTCAGCAGCGAACTTATTGTTTGTATAAATTTCTCCATTTGATAATATTTACATATTTACATGAGTATATTTACACAACTTGAATTGAATATTAAAATGTTAGACTAATTTGCTTAAATCTGATTTTTAAACTCAGTCTAATATCTTGGAGATAAAGTTGTATAATAAATGCAGAACAGCGAAGATATTGTACTCAGTCTACGCGTACGACGATAGAAAACAACTTACTTTCTCACTTGTGGTCCGTTTGAGAGCATTGATTCCATAAAACGCAAGCTTCTCATCTTTCACAAGGGATTGGAATTTGCTGATATTCGATTGTATCAGGCCAATAAAGTACATTGATAACAAGGCAGGTAGTTTTGCAATCAATTAGCTGCTCGATGATAAATCCAATATACATGATCAGGGTATTACCAATAATACTCTTTTGCACTATAAGCTGAAGAAAGGAAGTAAATTGCAATAAATTTAGACACTGGAGAATGGGAGGACATTTCAGAGTTGGGAGTTTGATTCGAATAGAATTGATCATAAATGCTTAACAAAAATCAACACCAATAACTTGAAATTGCTATTTGTAAATTATTAAGATTTTAATTTGGCAATACATGCTTGAAGACAAATCATTGAGTGGATAATATTAACCGATAATTTGATAGCAGTAAGATAGTTTGGACAAATCGTCCCATCACAATTATTTTTAAATGCTATTTAACTATTGATGATAGTCCTTTAAAGTTAATTTTGTTTATAGAATTTGAATCTTGCTGCACCAAAATAATAGATCAATAAATTTAATAGTTTAATAGTTCATGTCGATTCATTCCAATATCCAAACTGAAAACAAATAGAAACCCGTGTCGAATCTCAATCAAGCCAAACATGTTCAACCCCCTCATTCCGAATATCCCCATCAACATCTTGCTAATCGACAGCAGTATGAGTGGGTGGCTACCTATATAGATGGACAATACTTCCTCACAGATCCAGAATCAATGACTAAGCTAAAGAATATTGAAGCCGAAATCTAGCAAGAAAAAGCACGGCTGGCCAAATTATAGTTTGATAACCTTTCGCAAAATGGGTCTTTCTTGACCTATCAGTAGAACAGATCAGTTCATCTATCGAACAGTAGTTTCTGCGAATCATAATTCAACTAAAGTAAGCACCTGAATCGAAAGTAAAAATACAAAGGTGAGCTGGAGAATGAGGAGGATAAGTATAAATAAAACTTACGTAATATGCAAAAGAAGAAGTTATAAATCAAACAAAATATGCAACTGATTGAAAATACAGAAGTATAAGGGATCAAACCAAAAGAGGAATAATTTGTTGCTCCTCGTTCTCAACGAAAGTCTAAAGCAAAAGAACAGATGGAAGGACATTTGAATCAGATTTAAGCCGACCAACTTGTGCCATCACCAAGAAAATCAGTTCGCGAAAAGGAAGGAAGTTACCATAAATCTCGCATTTAAAAATCTATCAAATAAAACAGCCAAATTAAATAAATTGTAATAAAACCACCATCATAAAAGAAATAAATTGCGATAAATAAAGATGTAAAAAATGATGATTTGGCAAATAAAAGTTAAATACAGTCTAAAATTTAGTCAAGTGTAGCAAAGCACACTGCTTCAAAAAAGGATCAGAAATAGGTTGTCTGCATGTAAATAGAAGAAGCAAAGCCGTCAGAAAGACACACTCAAAAGCATCAAAAATAGGCAGTCTGCATGTAGATTTAAGAAGCAAAATAGTCGGAAAGACACTCTGTGAAAGAATTTTAAAATGAATCTCCAAAGACACATAAAACTCAATCTAGACATAAGTCAGTGAAGAGGTCTTAAAAGAACTCATCAAAATCCAAACCAATTTCTGTAAAAAATGAATAAGTTAATCAAATAGAGCTTCCCGAAGCTATGAAATCTTCTCGTTAGCAATCCCTTCGATCTCCTTCTAAAAAATCACAGGTTGCCCATTAGAGCCAGCATTCTTCGATACACACTTCAAAGGATTAAATGAATATTCAGATAGAGATAACTCCGGCTGCGGCTGAACTATTTGAGAAGAATGATACTAAATCTCATAAATCTAGTATCATTAATGAATATGGATAATTAAAATAGGAAAATTAAAAGATTGACAAAAAAAGCAAAAAATCTTAAATTATCAGCAACTCTCCTATTGCAGCAGTTGAAGAATTGGATTCCAAATCAAGAAAATCAAACTTGCTATTTTAAGAAAAGGGAGAAGCTAAGTCTAAAAAGTCTAGTCACCCAATTAATCAAATTGAACAAGATGCCAAATCCATTAAAAGTCCATTAATTGCCGTTAGCGAAGACTTTTTTTTAAAATAAATTTGCCATGAGGATATAATTGGAGAAGTAAAAAGTAAAAAATCTTATGTTTAAACGAATGAAATTGCTGAAAATAGAAAGTAACCTTTGAAGTCTGTAGACGTCTTAAGCAAAAAATCAAGCATTAAAGGAAACTAATCGGTAAAAAGTAAAAGCATACACCATGAGGTCGATGATATAAAAAGTAAAAAGTCCTAGCTATCGAAAAAAGATAATAAATAGTAAATACAACCAGTGATTATTGTCCAAGAAACTATGATAAAACAATCCGCGAAGTTGTAATCAGAGGGAATTACTGTGTTAAAACAACCAGAAGACAGCAAAAGCATTCACTCCAATAAGATTGAAGAAGCAGAATAAATTAAAAGCAAAAAATCATCTTCTCCCTTTAGGAAATAAAAAAGGGTCTAAAAAGAACCATCTATAAAAAATTCAGAACACTCTTTAGATGTAGTAGAAATTAAAGAGTAAAAAGTCAATGATAGAAAATCAGTGGTGAGATCTTAAAAGAATGCTTTTAAAAAAGTTTAAGCTGTCCCGGAAATAATTCCTGAAACAGTTAAAATATAGAGTCCTCCTCCAAAGTAGCAAGTAGTCAAACTGGACAAATCGATTCAGTGGTCGAGAATATCTGAAGCTGAGCCCCATAACAGTCATATCAACGAAATAAAATTTCAGCCAGCTAGTTCACAGAACAGCTCATTTATAAATCTGAACTAGCAATCGATGAACTAAAGCTCACATCTAAAACTATAGCAATTAAACAATGAGTTAAAGGCTTCAGTAAATTTAGAAGAGCCTGTTCAAGAGATCAACATGAAGAAGAGGAAAGAATATGCTGTACACGATAATCAAAGCGAGAAGAAATCAAAATCATTTGTGATCCATTCTAGAAATGGATCAGTCAAAGAAAGGTCTGAGAAGAACTATGATAAAGTATCCAGAAGCAAGGCTTCGTCTAAAGGCAAAGGGGAGGAGTAGTCATTTTCCAAGTATGAAAATGCAGAAAATGATTCAGTAACAAAGGAAGAAATAGTGAAATTGCATGAACAGATTTATCTTCTTCAGGAGAAGTTAAAAAAAGTTGAGGAGAGACAGTAACAAATCGAAAAACTAGAAGGAACCATTTCAAAATTGCAAGTCCCCAACGATTCGGTAGGAGATCACAATTAACACAATGAAAAACAAGTTATTTAAACCCAAGTTATTTAAACACTTGAAACTCCACTCATTAATCTCGGTGAAGTGAACCTGAGCACTAGAATTCAGCCTCGACTGCAGCTTGAAAGCTCAATAATTCAAGTGAATACAATGGAGTAACAGCGCAAAAAACAATAAAAAGATGGATAACTCCACTAAAAAACAAAACTGAAATAATAAATTTCGAGATTAAAAAAGATAATTCGAGATATGCAAATTGACAAGATTAAATCTATTGATCAGGACAATTAATTGTCTGATTCAGTAGTGCTCAAGCAATAGAATTCAAGAGAAATTGAAAAACCATCAAAGAATATTGACAAATAGTCCATCAATATTGAAGAGAGGTCCACCAAGAAACAAAGCTGGACAAGCAGCAATATCAAGTCCAGATAACCGAAGGAAATCGGCAAAATTATCCATAATAACTCTCCATAAAAATTAATAGAGTCTCCTCGAAAAAAAATCAATCAAAGAATCAAATACTTAGGTAATGAGGATGACGTAGTCCTTGATCCATATCTGCCTGAATAAACCAATTCTAAAAATCAGAAGATTTACAACGATACTCGACGCCATGATATAATTGATCGTTTTTCACAGAAAGATAACGATTTTCATCAATTTGTATAAAGCAGCAGAGTCATAGCAGAAGACAGTAACAAGCAAGAACTGCCAGATTTAACTGCAACGAATGGATTTACAAATTTCAGTAAAATTGGGTTAGCATCAACGACTAATAAAATAAATTACTCTAGATTGGTGGAGGAAATGAAAAAGAACAATCCATAGTAAGAATAAATTTTGCCATAAATCCATATGAGGGATATAAAAGCTCCGACTTTGCCAAACCCACCATCAAGTGAAATGACTCAAGAAGAGTTACTTTAACTGGCAAAAGCAACATATAAGGCATTTGGGAAAGATGTAGATAAGGAAGAGTATCAGCTTTGTGTTAAAAAATATAAAAACTGTGTTGTCTTTACAGTCAACAATTCCCCTTTAGAGTGTGTCTTGTGGCACTTCTCAGGCAAATTTTATATGGGTGGTTGGAAAAGCGGCGAAGGAGCATAGGGATAAAAGCACGGTGAAGGAGTTTAACTCATTCCAGACAAACATCTTTATCGTGGGCAATTTTTAAATGGCAAGAAACATGGTACTGGTATTATTCGCATGGCAAACGGCAACTTATACGATGGACAGTGGGTTGATGGAATTAAAAATGGGCATGGAGTTTATTTCGACGCCGCTACCAAAGTTGTGTACAGTGGGGAGTGGAAAGAAGGGAAAAAGGATGGCCATGGTTTGCTTAAACTCTCAGAAAAGGAGTATTACTATGGAACATTTGTAAAATCTATTAAAGATGGCTTTGGGTCAGAAGTATTCATAAATGGTGATAAATACAAAGGAGAATATCGAGCAGGCAAATTTCATGGGAAGGGAAAGTATACATGGCTGAACGGATCTTGTTATTAGGGGCAGTTCAATGAAGGTGTTCGACACGGACAAGGTAGCTGGAAGTCTGCCAAGATTAACGGGGATATCTACATAGGAACTTATGAAAATGACAAGAAAAATGGATATGGTCGTTATGTGTGGGTTAATGGCTGCATGTATGAAGGTGGTTTTGCAAATGATGTGAAGTATGTTTTATCTTATGTAGACATGGAAAAGGGCGTCTAACTTATCAAGACGGAAAGGAGATTAAAGGTGTTTGGGAGGATGGAAATCTTTTAAATACTGAAAATGATAAAAATCTCGATCATGAAGATTAGCCCTTGAGAAAATCAATAAAACCTGCAAGCTTTCACCTGCCTTCGACGAAACGCTTTTGAGAATAATTGATCCTATATGTTTTTAATAATATAAAAGGTATAGGATAATTAATAAATGTATGTAGCTCACAAAGATAATTTTAAGATGCATTTATCCCAATAATATAATCATAAAAGTCATCTTGTTTCGTTTATTCAATGAATGATGCGCAAGCAGTTTCTTTATTGTTTTAATAAATATAATAATAAATGAATTTTGAAACTTAAATAAAAAAGCCTCGCTTATTGAGTGCGAGGATATCAGGGCGATCCAGTGATCGTCAATCTTATCAATCTCGACCATTAACAGGCAATTCAGCTCAAATTTTGGCTCGTCAGGAGTTAATTGAAAATATTTATACAGGGCATTCAGTGACTCAACCTCTTCAAACTTCCAGTACGAGGGCCTTAACCGCTAGACAGGCATCATCAACTTTAAATAAAGATAAATCTACAAATAAAGTGGTAAAAATCACAAAGAAAAAAGAAGAGATGACAAAGGAAATTATGAATTTAAAATAGACAGTTAATAAACTAGTCTAATAGCTGTCGCTTCAACGAGGAAAAACAGAAAAAATGCGCAAAAAAAATGTAAAATACACCAAAACATTCTAAATCTAAGTTGAAAATGATAAGTTTTTAGGAAAATCTTCTCAAAGTCACTTAGTCACAGGCTTGAAAGCAATGTATGACGTCCTAAAAGATAGTATTTACTGTTTAATATAGAATATGAAGAAATCACCGCAAAATGCGAATTGTTGAGCAAAAGATAAAATATAACGAAGGAGACTTAATTAACAACATATATTAAAATACTTGAAAATTAGAATAAAAGCTTGGAATTAAAATTTGAACGACTGAATAGCCTGAACGTAATTTATTAGACTGCAACAATTGATCAAAAGCAAGCATCTGAGTATGTCATTGGAGAGTTGGAGGCATAAAACAAAGCCTTGAATTAAAAATTTAGAGAATTGTCAGCACAGTATAAGATGAGAAACTAAAATTTAAAAGACCGTAACATAAAAATAGCCTTTCTATAAAAACTGATAATATAAAAGGATAATAGCATTCATTATACTTCTCGATTAGCCAAAAAGGTACAGTAATAAAATGTTCGTCTTAAAGCCTCAGTATAAAATGAGAAACAGCAGATTATAGCTTTATAAGTAAGATACAATAATCAAATGGATGAAATGAAATCATCTCAAACTTAATTAGTAGCAAATCATAATCGATTCCTCGTATAAATGCGTAATGAGAAAGATGCACGTATTTCTACATTGGAAAAAGAGAATGCTTATCTTCATCATATGATTCAAGAACTTAGAGAAACTAGCATTAATATCAGCAGAGAAAATCAGTTTAAAGAAGTTACCAATAAAGATGTATCACAGGGATTTTAGCACACTCGGAAAAATTAATATTAGCCTTTATCAGTGAAAAGATAAAGTCATTTTGTTGGCGAGCATGAAAAAAGTGTGAGCTAATATGCTAGTAAAAAATCACACAACTCATTAAATGGAGAAAGTGACAAAATCCACATTAATCGGCCAACAAAAAGAAGAAAAGTAGAGCAAAAATAAATTGCGGAAACTGCCTAATTAGTAAGGTTAAGACTTATTAACGAAAATATCTCTCCTATCAAGCTTCGTCAATTTTTTAATTATAATTCTTCTTCTTCAAATAATGATCAAAACATCTAATATCACTAGAAATATATAACCATGGGAGAATTACGTTCTATTCTTGAAAGTAGACCTTTTTGCCTTCGCCCTGAGGATGCTTTGCAGCTTGCCAGATATCTGACAGAAGATGATCAATCCGAATATGTCTTCTGTGATGATCAGAACTAAAATCTTAGAGAAGCTGTGAAATCTATTATTAAAAATTTGGTGAAAGAATATCCTCTTGGAACAGGCAAATCTAAATTAAGAGAATAGGTCTAAAAAATAATTGATCAATATGGAAATATGTTAAAAAAGACATTAAAATCTTTAGAACCTTCAGGATCAATTACAAAGAAAAAGTTTTTAGATACTTTAAAAACACTGATGATCGACTGTAGCGATTAAGTAAAAGACTTAATGTTAGGAATCATATCTGAAGGAGCTTTTAGCGTAAATGAGCTTAAATACGATCTTCTATTCTGATTTATTTAATAATGTATTATGCAAAATATTTAAGACTGCCATCAAATCAAATAGTACCTATTCGTCAATTGTGGATTCTATTTATCATAAAATATCACAAGATATTAATTACCAAATTTATGGATATTTACAATGATTAGTGCATTCTGAATACAAACAATCAGGATGACCAAGTATTCGCTAATTTTGCTTCTAAAATGTTCTATTTTCTCAGTTAATTTTAAGAAATTTCATTGAATTGAAGGCGTCCTCGAATACATGAAGTTTTTTATGGTAGACTTTTTTGAATTTCAAAGTGGATCGAGAAAGTAGTAAATCACGATACAACACCTTCTTAGAAAAAAATTGTTTAAAAGTATTTTTTAATTTATCTGTTTGGTACAGAGTTTGATAATCATTAAGACTGATTCCATTTTTTACTCGGATGTCTGAAATAAAGTCAATTGCATTTACCTCCTATTGCCCTAAAATTTGATCTAAATATGTAAAATGGGGCCCTTTAAAATTAGGCAAAAAGTTTTTTGTGGGGTATCCATTAGATTTTGGTAGAATATCCTATTGACTTCTAGGAGCCCTTTACATAGAAAAGATAGATGAGTGATTTTTTTCCTCTTGATTATCTGTAATTTTGGAATTAAATTTTATTTCTGAGCTTAAAAAGCGAAAATATTTTTCCTAAAGATCAGTCATTGAAGAAATTGTTTAAGTATTTGAAATTTCTTTATCTTGAAAGGGATCTTCAGAAAACATACTATCTTTATGTTTTTTGCTCCCTGGTTAGGTCTCGATGGATATTGACTCTAATTTAGTTATAGATTCATCTAAAGGTTTATGCCAGTTGTATATATTGAAGATTGCCGGGAATAATTTGTCCAACTCTGTATCATTGCTGTAGGCAGTATCAATTATTAGATTAAGCATAAAATTGTTCATAAAATATGTCTGATATGTTTTTATTATATGATATGAGTTATTGATCTCATTAATATAAAGACAAAGACTTTTTCATATTTTATATATTCATGCTAAAATGATTGAAGGCAAACAAGTATTTTAGAACACAGAATTAACAAACTATGCTGTTTTATTAATTTGCAAAATTGATGTGAAATATAAGATGATAATTTTGATACAATTTTCGTTTTTTATGATAGTTCTTGAAGGATAAACATCAAGTGAAAGTGATTTAATAACTCGGTTCATAAAATAGCAAACTTTAGATCAAGATATTATCAAAATTTATTAGTAACTATGAAAACAAGGCAGATGTTGATGTAAATACCTCAAAGATGATACTTTAATTGATAGTTGATTCATAATAATTTGCTCTATTGAAGTAAAACCTTAATAAAATTATGTGAGCTGCTAAATAAAATATCAACTCAATTAAAGCATATAATTATAACAAGAATTATTATATTTTACAATCAGTCAAAAACTTGAACTCATATTATATATGTATTTTAATTAAGGGTAAGGCAGCAAAATGTCCAATAAATATCTTTAAAATCTTCTCCTCTTATATTTTCAATTAAACAATATGTTATTATAGTTGATTTATCGAGTATAATTTTTAGAATACAATTCGAAAGATATGTTATATTCAGATCCATCATTCAATACTGACAAATGTCGTCCACAAACTATTTGTCTTTTTTCAAAACATGAGCCCATTCTTTCCAAAACTCATCACGATTCTCTTCGGTAATCATTGATAAAAATTAAGGAAGAAAATCGTTTTAAAATTATTTAATTTTTAATCCAAATCCTTCAGTTAAATTGATCGAGTTCACTTATTCCCTTACAGCTTTTGTATAAGACATGAGGGTCAAAAATACAATTTTTGGATCATCTCTCGGCAGATAAAAAATATCTCTAAAACGCTTATTAAATTTTTTTTTACTCATTTTGAGGACCTTCTCGGCCTTTTCCAAACTAGAGGATTCAGATAGATGATAATAGTTGCTCCACACTTCAACAAATCGATCAAAATTTTAATTCACAAGGTATTCCTCTTTCTATTATGTTATATACTTCAGTCTTTATAGCATACTAGCTCGGCAAGTATCATATAGTTTGAGGAGATTGAGGGCATAAGAAGCTTCTCCCAAAAGATTTGTACTAAATATATGCTTTTGAAATTCTTAGTTGCTGAGATATTTGAGGGTATGCTCATTGACAATATTTCTATTAAGATAATAATTTGAAATATTTTTTTGGAGGGCCTCATTTATAGGAAGACTCCAAATTTAAAGATTATGTTTTTCACAGATTTAAATGAATTATTAGGTGGTCAAAAAAAATTCCATAAAAGGTAGGACATTTAAGATTTACTTATGAGAAATTAGGGTTTATTTTATTTTTAGATGGCAGATTTGTGAAATACGAACTTCATTGCTATAGTTGGCAATAAGTTCGAAGAATATTATGACGAGCAAATGTTACTATTAAAATGAATCCTCAAAGTTTGTTTGGAATGCAGTAAAGGCTGCTTCGAATAAAGAAAAAGAGAATGTGAAATGTTGATCAAAATGCTTATTTTTGTTGATTAAGGCTGCGATTAGATAATACAAAACTTTTTCATGATGCAGCATTTCTCCTATCAAAGATTCTAGAATATCAAAATAAAATGCAGAATTTTAGTTTTTCCAAGTTACTAAAGGATCATTAGACTTGAGAAGATGAGAATTTAAATAGAGTTGATTGTAATAGCAGTAGAGAGTATACCAAAGATGTTTAAAAGGGTCCTTAGCGTGATTATTTAACAATTCATCAGTACTAAGCAGAAATTGGCATATTTATTGAATTTATTCTTTCATTTTATGCTTACGCTGCACATACCAAGTAGAAAATACACTTCTGGATAGAACCCAATTGGGATTGCCAATATATCCTGATTGACTTTATTCCGATGAGTAAAAAATAGAACTATATTAATCCTCATCTGATCGTACTTGTGGAAATATTCCATAAGCCTTATGGCCCAACTGATGTAGATCTTCTTCTTTTGATTCTAAGCAGCATTCTTCAAATATTTCAAATTGACTCAGAGTCAAATATTTAAGAGGCGAATTAATTTTGAGGCATCCAGATATAGATTTTAAAATATTGCCGAGCAGTTAGATATGATCATACTGCATACTTTGGTTGCGATCAATTTGTTTCGTATGTATTACTTGATGCAAATGAAGCAATCTTAAAATTGCGTGATACTTCATTGTGATGGGTCGTTTGGGAAGTTGATCAAGCAAAAGTTCTAATTAACTTGATGCTAATGGAATATTCTTGGTAAGGGTAGTGAAGATAAAGATTAATTTATCGTGAATTTGACTCATATTAACTATTAGATTTAGATTTAAATAAGTCATTAAATTATATGTTATGCAATTTGATGAATCAATAACTGTAATTATCATAGAGCTGAGTGTGGCCGTTTATATTTAAAAAGGGGAGATATTTATTTTGCCATTGAAAACCACTGATGAGTTATCATCTTGATTTACTTAATCTCATACACTTTGGCGAACCATTGAGTGACAGCTTCATATTTTAAGTGATTCCTCCTAAAATAAATTAAATTGCAAGTATCAAAGTAGAGTAATAAGTCAACTATTGTTAAATTGTCTCCAAATATAAAATCAGTTTTGTTCTTTTTCAGGGATTAATCAATAATCTGCAAAGTTTTATATATTTACTTAACTTTTTTGACGATTATTTATTTACTAATTGGATGCTTATCAAGGGAAAGGTATTATTTAAGAGGTAGTCTCAGAGAAGGCTTGAGATTGGCTTAATAAAAAGAGATATATTAACGAATGTTCATTTGTTGCTATTAGTTTATACCAAAAAGATTAGAAACTTCAGGATAATATTTCGACAGCAATTTGAGTTAACTGTAAGATTAAATGATGATGGCATCTCTGCTTGTTTTCTTATTTTTGTATTCCTCATTGCCCTTGAAATCGCAAGGTATAAATTTGCAAGGGATATGGCATATATCAACAACACTTTTGATGACTCGACTCTCCTCCTGAAGAATATTCCACACAATTTCTATATTGTTTTGCATTCCTTATAGAAATATTAATCTCGATCTTTAATCTTAAAATTTAATTCAAACAATATCGATAAAAACTGCTGTTATTACAACAATATAGAAATTATTAATCAAAACTAATCACCAATATTACGACTTTTGTATAGTTTTTTTGGACGACTACTTGCAGATGTTCCTATAGCTTTTCTTTCATGTTATTGATCTTCAAGAAAAAGTTCAAGAACTGGAAGTTTCGTCTTATTGTTAAGATTGAAGGATTTAGACATGCTATTCGATCTTTTTTTATTCTATCTTTCTGACAGCAAAAATTATCCCTCATTTATCAGAGGAGATTTGCGAAGTTTTACTGAATGTTTTCGTTTTTTTTTAAGCACTCCTGTTTCCTTGAGATTTCTTTTGACCAATGGATTTTCAAAGAATCCAACTAAAAAAGGATCCTTGAGAGCATTATAAGTGGGAAGAAATACATCATTTACCCGCTGCTGTAGGGAGAATGAAAATTATCTCTGTTTATCTGTTGTTTTTTTCATGTTTAATATTTTGCTGGTATATTGAGTTCTAAGTAATAAAAGTAAGTTACTCAAAACAAATAAAATTATCAAGGATGAATTAAAGTTAATAAATAAATATAAATGGCATAATATAAGAAAGATATCACGCTTTCTTAAATTGATACTTGCTTGTGACATTTTTATTTTGGATGAAATAATCTATTAGGAACTTTTCATCTTCCGATTCATTTGTTTCAGTCGTTTTTTAACTTAACTAACGGTGTTTGGACATATCTAAGAAAGGAAATGAATCGAAAGATGGATTCATTACATTTTGATTGCCGCACACGTTTCCAAAAATGCTGAGCTTATTTGGGTATCTTGGAGTTTAATCGTTTGAGGAAAAGCAAAATGCACTCTTCTTCATTAGCATTGATGGCTGAGTGAAATTGAATTGGTGATTGATAGCTTGATGCTTTGTTTAGTAGGTTTGCTTTGATTGAATTTTATTGAAAGGATTATATGTCGGGGACGAAGGCTGTTTTTACTCTCGAACTGGGGCTGTTCTATCAGTTAATGCGGGATAAAATTATTGAGATTTGTTAGTTGGGGTAAAGCACATATGCTTAGGAATTTGAAGTTTAGCTGAGTTATGATGTTATTTAGGGGTATTTGACAGTTGTTTTTGAATAGCTATCTTTGGGCATGTTTTCACGTGATTTAAAGTCATATTGGGTTGCTGAGGAGGATTGTTATCATTAAAGCTGAATTTTTTGTTGCCTCCATAAATATTATCATCTTTGGGGGCCATTAACGAATGAATAAAAGGATCTTTGATTACTTCATGAATTGATGGTCTTTTAACCATATAAATTTCTAGAAGAGTATTAATGAGATGTCTCAATTTGGGAGCAACATTTTTTTTGAACTTATGCTAAGGAACTGGTAGAGTAACAGCTGCAAATAATTATTGGTAAGTTTTATAACAAGCAAAAGGAGATTCCCCATGTAAAAGTTCATAAATCACAATTCCAAATGCCCAAACATCTGTTTTCTAACCATAGATATTATGAATCAGGCCTTATGGAGACATATAGGGAGGTGATCCAATATCCAAATCTTTAAAGTTTTATCTATGTTAAGTCAAATATACTTATAGAATTTGGCCAATCCGAAATCTGCTATCTTTGCTTGCCCGTTATGTATAAATATGTTGGCTGGTTTTAGGTCTCTGTGAGTAACTCCCATTTCTTTCAAATATCTGAGCCCCTGATAAATATCAAGAATCACTTTAGACAGTTCAGCATCTGAAAATGGTTTTTTCTTTTTAATTCGATCGTCCAGATCACCTTGATTGCATATTTCAGTGACTATGTAGCAGTTGCGGTCTGATAGCAAGGCTTCATGAAACTTGAGTATATTGGGGTGATTCATGAGTTGAAGGATTCTAATTTCCTAAAAGACAAGTTCCTCCAATCTTTTAGATTTGAGCTCATCCAAAGAAACGATTTTGATGGCAACTGCTTCATCTATCTTTAAGAAAACGTTACTTGTCTTTGTGTTGTGTCCGCGGTACACTTTAGCAAAGTTACCTTTGCCAATCATATCACTGTAATTGTAGATGTAATTTTGAATCTTCTTGCCTGTTTCAGGAGGAAGACAACCGCCCATTGTTTTAGGTTGAGTGTGAAGCATGGTTCCAGTGAGAGACAACCTTGAATTAAGCAAATAAAAATAATAATAAAATTGATAACATTGAATATACTCATCACTATGACCCTTCATCTTTCCTGTTGTTTGTGTGAATATAAGTTTTGTGGTGGAAAAGATCTGATTAAATTTATTTTCAAAAACTCTTTCTCTGATGACTGAATATTATTTGAATATTTTCAGCGATTAAAATACAATAAAAAATAGAGATTAAATACTGTTAATTAAATTAATTTTCAGTCATTCAGGGAGAAGAGACCTTCCCAAAAATGCGAAAAATTCATTGACTGATCTGAAATGGTTAGATTCATTTCTTAATTTGAAAAATAAAAACTCATCGTAAGAAATCGAGTTATTTTTATTTTTGATAGGTATGTGCATTTTATCGATTATCTATGATATTGATTGTTTGCAATTAAGCATGTAGGCTGAACTTAGTGAAGAATAGCATGAAGAACAGGGACCCAAACCAATTCCCGATGATGAATAGGAGGTTTAAGAACATAAGACTTTGAACCATCACTCTCTTTACTATACGTTCACGCAACGATACTTTTATTCACTTGAAAACAAAACTCAGTCTCTACATCGCCATTCCAACGGGTATATCTGCTGTGATTTAGATTATATGTGGTGAGAATTAAAGCTGACCAGTTGCCGAGTCGACCAGTTTCAATGAAGGATATGCTCACTGTTCTGGAGGTTAGGGGAAAACGTAAAAGTAAACATGAAGATATTTAGAGGGTGGCTTGAAAGTGAAATAAAATACTGTGATTATTGAAATCCAGTGCTAAGGTGGAGAGGTATTTCCGGTTTACGCTCTTGTTGAAGGGATTATCCTTTAAAAAAATCAGAATTTATCAATCCAAAATTTAGACAAGCCCTAAGGCTACATCGCTGTGATAAACCCAGTCAAAAAATATAGGCCTGACCCTGCCATATTTACTGAAATATTATTGCCTCATCAAAGCAAATGAAATATACTCAATGAGTCTGATCGCCAATCTATCAGTCTAATCATGATAAATAACGATTATTTGAGGCGTCTACAAAGTTTTTTATAAAAAAAAGACTATTTTTACCATTTTACACCATCGAGTTAATTTTACTTAATTCTTGACCATATAACAAATCATTAATAATTAACAAATTTCAACACCAGATTTTATGCAAAATCAAAATGGATAAAGATCATAAAATCTGAAAGCTCAATGTGGCTGAGTCATTGAAAAAATATGGATTTTAAATCCTATTTCATAAATATGAATACGATTTTACTTTAACAAAGATATTTTTTAACTTTAGACGCAATGATTCTATTTCTCTAATGCAGATAAGTCTAAATCCATAGTTTCAGTCCTTAAAAATATTATTTTCAGATTTTTTCCAAAATAATTAACGAGATAATCTCTGTTAATGATATTTATATAGTAAATATAATAACACCCCCTATGATGTTTTTGCATTTAAACAGACTGTTCTCATAAATTATAAATAAAATTGCTGCTCATTTGGAAATATTTCGATACTTGATCTCCGGAATTTGATGCCTAATATTCAGGAATTTATATCTTTTCGTATATATTGAGATTGTAATTGGTGATTTCAATTCAAAAGATGTCGAATTTTTCTTAAGGCAAATCAAAATTTTATGAACTGGTATTCTCATGAGCATGAGGTGTTGAATATAGAAAACGGAATATCTGTGTTTGAGTTTCATGAGAGCATATTTAATTTATTTTCGATCTTGATCCTTTTTTTTTCAAATCATTTTTCAATCAATCTATAGTAAAATGATCATCAATGATCATCAAATGACCATTTTAAACAAAACGAGCTCAAATTAAGCTATAAGATAAAGAGAGAATATTAACTCTATCATGATTCCTGCGTTTTATAAATATTATCTAATGACAAATGACTTCAATTTTAGTGAATTCCCTAATATAGTGAGTGATGATGAACTTTCTTTGTTCAGGGAGGCATAATAGGAAAAAGTGATAAAATTAAGCTGTCATTACTAAAATTCAATAGGAGGTTTTTCTCTTTAGAAAGGATTATCGAACATGTATATTTAACAGTTTCTAAGTTGGAAGGAAGAGATCAAACAAATGGGTGAGCAGAATGAGTCTCAGGCAGTCCAATCAGCTCAGATATCTCTCTTTTCTAGCCCTCCTCCCAAAAAAGATGATGAAGTTGTTTCTAAAAAGCAGAAAAAAAATACCAAGATTGAAAATTCCCCTTACCACAACTACCAAAAACACCTTAACAATGCTCTAAAAACTCTAATTATTGTTTCTGCATTTAAATAGGATGAGGAGGAATATAAACAAGCTGCTTGGTCCATATGGAAAAGATACTGCTCAATTGAAATCAAAACAAAGCGCGTCCTGCACTTTGTTTTTAACGAGCGTAACTAACACGCCATCAATGATTCTGAATTAAAGACTTATGGTCTCTTGGATATCTATCGGAATTATGGTTAGGACAACATTAAGAAGGCTAAAAACTATCTCAGCAAGCTGGCAATTGATCAAATTGATGAAGCAAACATCGATGGTTACCTCAAAACAAGAAAAATCAAAAGAGTTGATGGCCTCAAGAGTTACATCCTTAGCTTTAGGCATGAGTTGGAATGCGGTTATCTGAAAAGAAGAATTAATTTGGAAGGACATCTTATGTGATCAATACTTCTTCTAATGATTAACTATTTATATAAGTCAATAATGCTTTGCTTTGTTTAAACGACTCTATCATTAAGATAAATAATATCTTTTAAATCTTTGAAGAAGAGGGCTGTAAAAGTGGAGAATATTATAAAAATAGAAGATCGGATAATGACAATTGTTTGCAATATAGAAAGTCGTTATTCTCCAAAAGGCGAAATAATTTCCTCTTCCTTTGATTCCAAACAACATTCTTTCCATATGTTAAAGTTTCCATTGTAAAAAGTTGTTATCTATAATGATATGAATTTCTCCGATATATCCCTATATTTTTAAAAATATCCTAATCACGACAAGTTGATATTAAGTTAATAAATATTATGAGTTTAATTTACTTAGTTATTATATATGAAATGAATTACTTTTTCAAAATATCAGAGCTATTCAGAAATGCATTTGAATCTTATTGTCGACTGAAAATAGTCTTTGGCATTTTTAGTGAATTACTTCATTGTCGCCACTATATTTTGGTTTTCATAACAATTAACTCATACATTATTATGGATAGCCTCAGGCAATAAATCATATTTTATATAATTCTTAAATAGATCTTCAATAGATTGAATAAGCTACCAGCAGTTATAAAATGGCATTCGCCAAGAGAAATATCTGTAGTAAATTAGACCTGATAATCTCATTTTTCTTTTTTCTTTTAAAAGTATTCACTTGTTTAAAAATAGCCCATTTTTAATGATTCCGCTTCAAGGATGGCCAGAAAATGCTGTTTTCTGATGATGCTTATTTCTTTCGAAAGTTGTTGATATCATTGTAGTCTGTATCACTATTACGATATTTAAATGATAATTTATAATGGACTTCAAACCGAAAAGACCACCACCCGTTCCCAAGTTTTAGGTCACCAAAGACAATGCCAAACTTGAATAAAAGCTCACCAGCTTCATCAACTCCATCAATAATTCATAAATATAAACACAAAAATAGGCAAGGACAGCCACATTAAAGAAAGATGCGATCATTACTGCTCAAGTAAATGCTCCTGAGTCCAAATTGGATAAAAAAAAGTTTACATTGGCAAACATCAACTCTAAGTTGAACAATATGCTTTCTGCAAAGAAAATTAATATCAGCACTGCTCTTTCGGTGGAAGTTGAAAAATAGAAGCAGCTAGACCGTAAAGAATAATTGATCAAAAAAATTGAAATAGAGTACGATCCTCAATTCCCGAATAACTATGAGTTATCCAAAAATAACTATGTTGCCATATTTACAGCTCAATGCTAAACGGATTTGGATTAAGATGGAGAAGATTAGGCTGGAGTGTCTTCTGAACCTATGGTGGCAGAGGAAGAGTAATACGTACAAGAATAGCCTGAAGAGAAGGAGCAGATAGCACTTCGAATGATGCAAAAATTCGGATATAAGGTAGGCTAAGGTTTAGGAAAGCAATCGCAGGGTATAAAAACTCCTCTCATTGTTCGCAAAACTACTGACAGTTCAGGCGTTATTCAACAAAGCAATATTCCTCTCAACTACCTCATTTCCCCAGAAGTAAGTACCAGGAATGCTTTAGTTGCGTATAACATTGAACCTACTGAAGTAATTGTGATGGTAGGTCTGCTGAATATGGAAGAACTAGAGGAGGGACTGGAGGAAGAGATCAAACAGGAGTGTTGTTTACACGGCATCATAAAATAATGGATTTTGTATTTATTTGGAGAATTACGGATATTTGTATAATTTCAAAACAAAGAGCAGGCCCTCAATGCGTTTGCTAAAATGAATAGTAAATACTTTGGATAAAAGTTGGTTTCAGTTCGATTCTATAGCAGTGAGCATTTTAATGAACATAAGTACAATGATGAGCTGCACCCCCATATTTCCACCTGAATGATAATAATTCATATCCAGTTATAATTTGATATAGTTTGATTAATCATAATCAGTCTTACTAATCGAAATCCTAGAACAGGAACAGCAGACCTTTTTTATTTTTTTTGTTTTATTATTATTGCTAAAGCAAATCTTATAGGTTTTTAATTGGCGGAGCTTATGGATGCTTATCTTAAAGTTAGGAAGCTGAGTCTAATATATTATTGACGTTATTAGACTACTATTTGGGCTTTGGCGCCTCACATATAGATTAGCTTTTAATTTCTTCATAAAGTTAATCTTATTATATTTTTTCTTAGTTTGGAGAGGGTTTATTAATTTTTTAAGATACGTCTTCATCAATATGATATGATTCAGGTTCACTCTTGTTCAACTCTCCTTCCTTCATTTTCTACTCCTATGATCTATGCTCACTGTCTTAGATTCCTAAACTTTAGCTCTGCAATGGCTCATTTTTATTACTTTAGTTCTCGGCATAGCTAATGGACCTGCCTTCTGATGAATCCACCTTCTTTTCTTATTCTTCCTGATTATAATGATTATTTTAAATGAACTCCTGACCATCTGATACTTCCTCCCGAATATCCTCATCAATAAAGCCCTTCTTGATGAGTAAGGATGATTGAGGCTATGGCTATGGCTTTTAGAAGCGCTTGTCGTAATCAAAAACATTCATTTAATTAACTCTAACAAATCCTAACTATTCATCTTATTATTGGGAGATAGGCTTCATTTCACTTGGAACTGGCCTCTTTCTGCCTTCGTAAAGCTTTTTCTTGCGTTTCATCACTTTCTTTGTTACACGAATAACTTTTTCTCCTTCTGCATTAAGCTCCTGCATAATTTTTTAGACAAAAACATCACCCAATCCAGCATCAACATTTTAAGCCATTTTGGCGTACTACGAATATTGTTCACTCTTTTGTTCCTCTTCACCCACATAATCATGATCTGCAAACTATAAGTACAGCTCTGTTTTTTTGAAATTCTGCCAATAAAACATAGATTCCCAGACAAACCGCCATAGAGACCATATTATCATTAGAATTACAATTGTGCAAGCAGTCACAATAAAAGGGAAAGCTATGGCTGTTTTATCACTTGCAAACATTGTATTTTGAACACTGAAAAAATATAGATAAAAGACCTCGAGAACTATTAATGTCAAAGTTGTGAGGATGGTGAAGATGAGATTTATGTTATTGAGGTAGGGACGGACTTTGACCATGTAAATCAGAAAAACGATGTTAGTGATAATCAATAAGATCAGCTGAGATTTTGGAGAACCGTAAAGACTGACCAGCCAAACCACCATCAGTAGCAAATAGAATGAAAACACAATAGATTAGAGACAATTTCTATTCCGAATTGGCAGTGAATCAGAGATAATTCCGTCTCCTGACCCTTTGTCCTCCTTTAGTTTTTCTTAGCTCTTTACTTCATGAATAATTTCCACTTCACCTTCCATCGGTGTTACCCTTAATGTCAAAAACCAAAGTCTTTCTTTCAGTGTATTAGAGTCGAGTTTAAACCAAACAAGAAGCCAAATAAAAGGCATGGCAAGCGCAGCAAGCAGAAACACTAAAGTGACAAATCCATTAAATCCATATATTCCTGAGCCGAAAAGATGCTGCAGTTGCATGAAGCCAAAGTAGAGGATAGGTAAATAGAAGAGTGTTATTACATCGTTGATGACCATCAGTTGGTAACGCTTTTGAGATACTTCCTCCAAGAATCGATGCCAAATTTTATGTGGAAGGATACGTTTGTTTCCCAAGATAAGGAAAATAAACCAAAATACCCCCAGAATAACTATTAGCACGAAGATCTGCCCCACATTCCTCAGAAAGACGTAGTCAATGAATACATCAGCTATCTTTTGAGGGGTGTCGTAATAGACAGCTACTACCGGCAAATATTTACTGAACCAGTTTATTATAAAGCCAAATGTAGAGGGTTGTAGCTGCAGTAAGAAATAATAAAGATTGGCTGGCACCTGGACGTTAATTAGACAGTGTAGGAACAGTAATTGCAAAATTTGTAGTGGTCGAACCATACAGTCTGAGAAAATAAAAGTTAAGGCATAGAGTAACAGCACAGCTACTACTGCAAACTAAGCGGGAAAATTGGTTCCTGCATCGATTCCGTCAGTGGAGGAGTAATACTCTATCATTGGCGTGCTCAGCAGGGATTGTACATTCTGCAAACTAACCCCAGTCAGCGTGGAAACAATTGCACCTGGATTACTAATCTGCACAGAGAAAGTAGGGTTGACAAGACTTGTATCAATTTGTAAGTACAGCTTGATCGTGCCATTGCTCAGGATTACGTAAGTGTATGCCACTCCATTATTAATGAGACTACCAGCTGACAGCCATCGCTAATTGCCTTAGAATAATTTAGCTTGCTATTATAGCATCCTCCGACTGAGTTGCAATTTGATGTTCAGGATATTACTAAGTTGCTGTTCGATACTGACATTTTGGTTAAATTGTAATGTAATAACATACTGATAGTTTTCCACTGAAAGACTGGTTGTAAAATTAAGGGGGTGTGCACAAGCAGTAGCTGCTGTAGCTGAGGAGTTGCAACCCAAACACTGTAGGGTTGTAGCTCCATAGTAGCCTGTTGGGCAAGTCGTTAAGCAACTAAAGTTAAAAAAGTATGTAGTAGCGCATGAAGTGCAGTTGGTTGTAGTGGATGAGCAAGTCAAGCAAATTGATGAGCAAGCAGCACATAGCACATTTGTATAAGTAAGATAGGTGGAGTTAGGGCATTGATTCCAACAACTACCATTGTAGGAGTATTTGAATGTGGAGTTGCAGTCACCATAACACATGTTGTCGATTAAAGAGAGCGTAGCAGCAGCCTCACAGCTCATGCAGTAAGTAAGAGAGGAGCAAGTTGCACAAGTGGCAGGACAATTCAAGCAGAGCCGAGCTGCACTATCCCCATAAAGTTTGTTCGGACAGTATTGAGTGCATGAATAAGTTGAATTATCACCATAATATCCAGGAGGGCAGAGTGTAACACATGCACCGGAAGGATTAGCATATGTAATGATGGTAGTCGGAATACAAGTTAGATTGCAATTGCCGTTGAATAGATTAAATCCTGATTTGCACTGCGAGCAACTAATAGCCGATACGCATATTAAACATTTACTATCGCACTGACCACATTGATTTATTGTCACATCGTAGAAATAATTTTGGGATGGGCAATTTAGCACACAACTCATATTAGGAGTGAATCCTCTATAAGGAATGGGGCACTCTCTGACACACAAACTAGTTGGAAAATATGAGAACATTCCAGCTGAAGAATTACAAATTGATACACAGGACTGAAGATCTGTGTTAGCGTAGAAATTAGGAGGGCAGGCTAAGAGACAAGTCCAATTACCTGCATAGTTGAAGTAGAGCTGTAAAGCTGGACATTGAGCAAGGCAACGGTGAGTAACAGGATCAGCATATGAGTTAGATGGGCATGTAGTACGGCAAATAGCTGAATTATTTTAGGCAAAATAGCCATCAGGGCAGAATTTGACGCATGTTCTGGTAGTTGGATCTCCAAAATAGGGTAAGACGCATTGGGCCACACAATTGAGAGTATCATGATTTCCAAAAGATCCGGGCGGACATACTGACATGCATATTCTGGAGTTGTTGTCTGAGAAAGTGTCATTGGGCTCATTGGGACATACCACTACGCATTCCTTCGTGTAGTTGGAAGCTAAGTAACCTAGAGGACATTGTTGTGTGCAGACATTATGGAGATAATCAGCAAAGGAAATTACTGCATTGACACATTAAAGTACACACATTCGATTAGAACTGTCAGCAAGGTATACAAGAGAAGAAATGTTGGGGCAAGATGCAAGACAAGTTCGGTTTCCCATAAAGCCAAAATTTGGAGTTTGACAAATCGGAAGACACTGATTGCTTCCATCATCAGCATAGAGGAGAGGAAAACTGGGACAATCTTGCACACAAATTCTGATGGAAGGGTCAGCATAAGATGAAGTCGGGCAGCCCGTTGAGCACATTCTGGTGTCGTTTCTACCATAATATCCTAAAGGACAGACCATATCACATGTTTTAGTGAGAGGATTACCGTAGTAAGGAGACTAGCAATTTGAAAGACATGTACGATTCGGGAGATAAGCATAGTTTGGTGTGCAATTTAAAGTGCAGAGATTACTATTCCAATTAGCAAAATATGGATAAGGGCAGTAGCTTTAGCAAGTCCAAGTGGTAGGAAGTCCGACGAGGCCATTGCAGGTAGCAACACATGAAGCATCACTGCTATTTGTTGAATTTTGTGCGAAAAGAGAGGAAGGACAATATTGGACACAAAGATTACTGGTGGCATTGAGTTGATATTTGAAAAGGTTTGGAGAACAAACAGTAACACATTAACGCAAAATTGGATCTGCATAGAATACTCCACTACACTTGTACTCACAATAAACAGTGATGCTGAAGGCATAAGTACCATTTGGACAAAATTTAACGCATTATCTTGATGATCTGTCAGCAAAGAATGGAGTGGGGCATGTGGAAGCGAGAGTAGTTAAATTTTGATATCTACACGTTTGATTAGCATTATAGGCATAACTCTCCCCTGGACATATACGTACACAGACTCCATGACCTAGGGAAGTATCTTCATAGTAATAGGGAAGGATGAGTGAACAATGCTCTACACAAGTGAATGTAAAGTTATCAGTAAAGTAGTTATTTGAGCAAGTAGTTCTACAAGTTCTACTATTCAAAGCATCAGCAAATTGTCCGCTTGGACACAAAGATACACAAGTGTAGTTAATGAGCTATCCAAAATAAGCAGAAGCAACCGGACACATCGATACACATGTTTGAGTGCTATTATCTGCAAAATATCCACCTGAGCAGTGAAAAGCACACTTAGAGATTAGGCTATCAGCATAAAGGTAAGGATTAGTCGAGCAAACACTGACGCAACGGTTAGTTGTATTGTCTGCAAATAGTGAAAAATCTGCGCAAGATGACACACAGGTATGGTTTCCTATATAGGCATAGTAGCCAAATGGACAAGTTCTTACGCAGTTTCCAGTTGTAGAGTCTGCATATTCGTCTGGATCAGTGGGGCAAGGCCAGACGCATTTTTGACTGTGATTATTTCGGAACTATGGAAGTAAGGAATTGCAAATACTGACACAGATGAAGAGATGGGTATCTGCCCATAATGTTAGGGGGCAAATATCCACGCAAGTTTGAGTTGTAAAATCAGCATAATAGAGAATTCCTGTTGAGTTATCGGCATAGCAATTTGATACTGCAACACAAACCCTTCCAATGGAGTGGCCATACTAATTAAGGGTCAAGGAACAGGTCACCACGCAAGAATGGGAACTATTCGAGCCAAAATATCCAAAAGGACATTGGGCTACGCAGTAGTTGCTAATATTATCAGCATACGATTGAGTACTATTTGCATAAGTGGGGCAAATTGTGACGCATGATTGAGTTACATTTTAGGCCCAGCTGCCTGAAGGGCAAATTCTAACGCACGAATGGGAAATGGGATCTGCATAGGTATTTTGAGAAGGTGGACAACCCTGCACGCATCTCCTGGTAAAATTATCCGCGAACTCAGATGTAGAGCAAGTGCCTACACATATCCTTGTGCTATTTTGAGCGTAAGTACCTTCTGTGCACCATTTTACACATCGACCAGTTACTTTGTCTCCATAGTAGTCCACGCTGGATGTGTTGAGTCCAGGACACTGCACAACACATAAATTCGTTGAGTTATCACTAAACTGACCGCCAAGGCAACTGTAGATGCAAATGAATGAAGTTTAATCACCATAACTCTAAGGTTCAGAAGGACATTGAGGTACACATGATTGACTGTAATTATCAGCAAAATTCCCTCCTAAGCAATGAGGGAGGCATAGATTTGTTAGAGTATATGCATAATAGCCTTGAGGACATATTTATACGCATGCTAGGGTTGTTGAATCTGCAAAAGTTTGTGGATTGATGGTGTTTTGGCATTGATCTCGACAGAGGCGACTGTAGTTGTCAGCATAGCCTGAATATCCAAAGCAAGAACTAACACAAGTTCTACTAATATTCTGGCCATACGAGTAAATTTTCACTGGACAGTGAGCTGTGCAAAGAGTAGTTGTGGGATCACCCCAGTAGCCTCCATCACAAACCTTTATGCAGGTCTGATTGATTTGGCTGCCGAAGTAACCATTTGAGCAAGTATAAGCACAGACATGAAGTATCATATCCGCGTAGATGTTTTATATAATGGGGCAGCTAGCTACACACTTACCAGTTGTGTTATCTGCAAAAGAACCACTTGGACATTGAGTAACGCAAAGGTTTGTGCTATTATCACCCCAAGTACCTTCGGAACAGTTCATCTAGCATCGTCCAGTTCTCGTATCTACGTACTGAACATTAGTTGAGTTACTACATCTGGACACACAGATTCTACCATTGGAATCAGCAAAGTAATTGGGTGTCGTACAGTACTCGACACAAACATTGCTGTCTGCATAATAATCTGGGGAGTTTGGGCATTGCAATACGCATCTGTTAGTAGAATTATCGGAGTTTGGAAAGGAAGGGCTCAAACATTGTGGCACACAAATGTTATTGCTGTCATCTGCAAATGAGTTAACGCAAGTGGAAACGCAGGAGCGGGTTGAATTATAAGCATACAAACGGGAAGGTAGGCTTGGACACATAGTAAGGCAAGTACGGCTAAATGGATCAGAGTAATATGTGTTCGGACAAATCAATACGCAAAGTCTACTGCTTGATGATGTGTTATAAAAACCAAAAGTGTTAGCTGAGATGGGGCAAGTTGCGACGCAAATTCTAGTGGTATAATCTCCATATCCTTCAGTTGTGGGGCATGTTGGGACGCAGAATCCAGTATTATTGTTGCGAAAACTGTTATATGTACATTTTAGAGTGCATAGGGATGTTGATGGATCAGCAGTGTAGGTTGTATTAATGCATGATAATTAGCATTGACGTGTTTGAGGGTCACCAAAATAAGAAACTGCAGCAAATGGCAGGCACAATGACACACATGTATGCCGGTTGCTATCTCCAAAATAAAGAGATGGCGTCTCAGGGCATACACTCACAAATTGACCAGAAATTGAATCTGCAAAGACAATTGGAGTGGTAATTGGCTCAGATAATGGAACATAGCAAGTTCTTTCAGTTGCACTGGCATATCCAAAAAGGTTCATTCCCGAGGGACAAGCTGTCAGACAAGTATAGTTTCCAGTATAACCCCAGTATCCAGTTGAGCACTTAAAAACACAGTTTCCAGTGATGAAATCTGCAAATTGAGGATTGCAGCCTAAGTTTTGAGCTACACAAAAACCAGTATTTTTTCTATAATAAGTAGTGGGGCAATATGCAACGCATCGATGAGTCGTGGGGTCAGCATATAGCGTAGCAGGGCAAGAGGTATCGCAGAGGTGAGTTTGATCATTTTAATAGGTACTTCCAGTGCAATTGTTTTGGCAGACTCCGCTATAAGAATAAGTATAGTTTGGACAAATCGCAGAGCAGATTTGGGTTATATTAGAAGCAGTTGTTCCAACTGTTTGGCACGCTGATACACACTTTAGATTATCACCATATGTACCGCTAGGACAAATCGCGATACAATAACGGGAAATTGGGTCTGAATAGGAGCCAGATGGGCAGGGATTCACGCATTTGGTTGTGCTGTTATCACCGTAATAACCAGCATCGCAGCTTGTTTGAACAACGCAATTTTAAAGTAAATTTGCATAATATCCTTGTGAACAAAACTAGACACACTGATAGTTGTATTGAAACAGAGGACTACAGCTAGTTTTGCAAAGACGGTCAGTGGGATCAGCAAATTGAGAACTGCTGCAGACTGATGTGCAATCGTATGTTAGTGGATCACCATAGAGATCTGGATCAGAGGGGCAAACACTTACACAAATATTCTAATTATAGCTGAGTCTGAAATTTGGAGTGCAGGTCAATACACAGGTTCGAGTGATATCGTCAGCCCATAAATTGATCGGACAAGCCTAAATGCAAGTCCAGTTTCCGTTATAACCGAAAGTAGGTGGGTTTGCTGGGCATATCGAGACGCAGAGCATTGTAAGATTATCTGCATATGATCCTCCTGTGCACTCAGAAACACAAAAACGATTCACGGTGTTAGCATCTCCAAAACTTCCAATCGGGCATTGGCCTACACAGGTATTGGTCGAGTTGTCACCGTACGTACCTTCGTTGCCATAATTAGAGGGACAAGTGTAAACGCAGAGACGTGTTGAATAGTCTGCAAAGAGGCGTCCTGAAGGCAGGTTGATGCCAGCTGTAGCGTTAATAACAGGCAGCGTAAGAAGAGGACAATAACTAACGCAGAGCCTAGTGCTGGGATCTCCAAAGTAATTCATAGATATTGGGCAAATAGGCACACACATGTTGATGGAGTTATCTCCAAAATAAGTGATGTTGCAATCAGTGCCCACAGTTTAACAATGAGGTCCGATGTAATTATAATAATTTCCATAAGTTCCAGCCTAGCAGACTAGCACGCATATCCTTTTAGTGATTTGTGAAAACCATGTGACTCCTCCGATATTTGGACATACGTTTACACAAGTTCTGTTGCCTGTTTGATCACCATATTCTGGATTTTGGCATTGAGAAACACAGAGATGAGAACTGTTTTAGCCGAAGAGAACAGGTACTTGTGGACAAGTAATTATACAGGCTGGTCGAAGGGTTGAAGAATCACCATAGAACATAGTGCTTATTGAGCCATTAATATAATAGTAGCAGACAGGTATGCAGGTTCTAGTGATGTTATCCGCGTAACTTGTATAGGTCGAGTTAAACACGCAAGAGGGGAGGCAGTTTCTTGTGACGTTTTAGCCATAGTATAGATCGGGAGCGATGGGGCAGGAGAGAGCCACTACACACCGAAGTGTGAATATATTTGCGTAGGTTGGTATCCAGCTAGAATTATCTCCTGTACAGCGCAATGTGCACAGATGAGTCTGCCAATCTGCCAGAGTGTTCGGCTGTTGGCAGGTTAGAACGCATCTTTGGGTATAGTTATCACCGTAGCTATCGTATGGCCCAGTAACTACTCCCATACTATTGTAAGTTCCTGGACAAACTGATACACAGATGCGAGTGCCTGTATAATTGTCAGCCCAAGAGGATGCAGAGCAAGTAGTCGTGCAGGTATAGGTTATATTATCACCGTAGGTATCCCAGGGAGTCGCAGTACAAAGATAAGTACAGCTGCTATTATAGGGGTCTGCCCATCTGTAATCAGTACAGTTGGTCCAGCCATATCCGCATATTGAACTACAATTGATTGGATATTGAAAGCATACGCCTAATATATAGTCAGCATAAGTGGTATTTGGACATGCAGCAAGGCAGCGTCGATTTCCATCATATGCATAAGTTTGAAAGGCAACTGCGAGCGGACGTGGGCACAATTGAGTGCAAGTTCGAGTAAAATCTTAACCATAGTAGGGTGGAGGACACGTAGACTTACAAAGCATTACGCTGTTATCGCCTGGGCCGTTGTATGACCATTATGTAGGAAGAGATGGGCACTCAGCAACACAGAGCGGAATTCCGGATGAGGAATCTCCCCAAGTGCTTCCATAGCATAGAGAAACACAAGTTTTGGTGGGCAAGTACCCCCAAGTCTGTATTCCTGTCACTAATGGGCATTTCTAAACACAATTAGCAGTGGAGTTATCCCCGAAGTATTGATAAGAACAACCAGTGCTAAGGACGCAAGTCATACTGCTATTATCTCTATAGTATAGCATAGTGCCAATATTTGTGCATAGAGCTATACAGTATCGATATGGGCTTTGAGCATCTGCAAAAGAATTTAAATCCAAGCAAGTAGCTTAACAAGTTTGGGTTGAATTATTGCCAAATTAAGAGTAGGTTGCTTCACAAGTGGTTATGCACCAACGTAAGTGAATATCTGCATAATAAATCGTAGAACCATTTGTTGGACACGTACTCACACATAACTTAGATATGTTATCAGAAAAAGTGCCAGCCGAAGCAGGGCAAAGATTAGTGCAAAGATTAGTTGTAGGATCACCAGTATAGTTCGGAGGGCATTATTGCTGATTGACGCAGGTCCAATCAGTTGTGCGACCATAGGTAGTTGAGTTGCATCGAGTCACGCACAGACGAGAACTGTCGTTTTGTGCAAAAGTTCCAGTAGGACAGTTTGGAACACAAAGACGAAAACCCCCACTGGTTTGATCACCATACAATCCGACAGAACATACCTAGACACACAGATTTTATCCACTAACTACGTCTCCAAAAAGGGACGGATCGTCTGGGCAAGTTAGCAAGCATATTCCACTTTAGGAGTTATTGTAAGCATAATAGCTTCCTGTGCAGGATGCAGTACATGTTAGTTGTGTTGATGCGGAGTTGTTGAGATAGAGACCCGCGCTACAATTGAAAACACAAGCTTATGCGATAGGGTCAGCATAACCATCCACGCATATACTTACGCAACTTCGGATTGAGCTGTCTTTGAAAGGGTATGCTGCAGATTGATTACAACTGGAAACACATTTATTCCCAGAGCCAATGTCAGCATAAAGTCCAGGCGAGCAAATTAGAACGCATTGATTGAGAGTACTATCAGCAAAGTATAACCCATAACAAGCAGAAACACACCAATATGTAACTAGATTAGCAAAAGTGCCAGACGGGCATGTTTGCTAGCAGGTAAAGCTCACATTTAGCTTGAACATGCCATTTGAACAGCTTTCGTTGGCCCAAATACACATATTAGTGGTGTTATCTGCAAAACTATTCACAGATGTATTAAATGTGTAGTTTGAGTTGAAAAAACTGCTGCTAAAAGTGATTGAAATCTGTTAGCACTGAAAAGGCGCAACCACACATATTAAACTCAAGCGTTCACCCCAGCTGCCTGAAGGGCATTTCGATACACAAGTACGATTGCCTGACTGCAGACCATAATAAGAGCCGTTACATTTGGCTACACACTTGCGGAGGGAGTTCGCCATATCTCCGTATGTACCAAAAGAGCATATTTAAACGCAAGATGGAGGCAATGTTTGTGGATCGCCAAAATAGCTGGGATAGGGGCAGATGCTAGTGCAGAGAGGTCTTCCCGTTGATGTATCAGCAAAGAGACTAGAAGGACAGGTAAGAGTGCAGTAACGATCTCCATTACTTATATTGGTGTAGCCATAGTAGCCATTGCTTGGACAGACCTGTACACATTTTAGAAGAGTTGTATCCCGATAAAGAGGTATGGCTACTGTTCCGTTTTGGGTGATGTTTGGACAGATATCCACACAACTCATATTTGTTGTTAACATATAGTATTGAATGCCTCCATTCAAAGGACAGGAGGAATAACATGCTCGGTCAACCCAGAAGGAATAGGGTTGAGTGCTTGGGCAAGATGTTGTGCATTTTCTATTCACAAGATCATAAAATATAGGCACGGCTATGCCTCCAAGTGTAATCGTTAGGGGACATACAGTAACACAGAATCCGTATGTATCAGATGCAAAAGTAAGACCCCAGAGGGGGTTGCTCACTAGAGGAGGGCATGTGGCCACACAACTATAAGTAGAGTTATCCCCATAGTATTGGCCTGTAGGCAGGTTCGGGCAGGGGCTCACACAATAATAAGTAGAGTTGCCTGTGGGATATGCATAGTATCCAATACTGTAGTTACAAAGACAAGGTCCAGGCGTCGGTAAAGTATAGATCACTTTATTAGCATCATTGCAACTGAGACATTGAGTCGAGGATGGTCCACTACAACTTGCGCAATCAGGTTGAGAACATAAATACTCTAAAAACACATATTATCGAATGCCCCAAGAGGAAGAAGTAAGACTGTAAAAGGCTACAGTGATTTGTTGAGTCGAGTCAGTGATGGAAGTGTCAATATTGGTGGCGTATGCACTGGCACAATAAGGATAAAATGTTTATCCTCCAATGTATGCATTACTATTGACTGAATAACTATTGCTAGAGATGCTAGCAGAAGTTAAATTGCCAACAACTGATACTCCTACATTATCAGCACCTGCAAATGTCCATAGTGACGCCATTATTCTGATTTTATAATGTATGTCTAGAGTATGAGAGGTGTATATATAATTTCCGATTCCTCCATGGAGTACTGTAATGATTCCACAGTTACTCCAGCTGGTTGCATCCCCTCCCCACCATGTGGATTCCTTCTCAAATCCGTAAGAGTGATAACTTGAAAGAATAGTATTAACGGTACTACTGATGGGGGCAGTGCAGGTCGCAGTGCCAGAATCGAGTGTGAAGTCGGTTGGACAGGTCGAGCATGTATTTATGGAAGAACCTGAACAAGTCGCACAGGTTGTATCACACTTGGCACAATATGAACCCGTTCCGTAGGGTACTTCCTGAAAATACTGATTGCAGGTTAGACTGTATGCTAATTGCATGATTTAGACTAGCAGGAGTGTTGCGATGATACAAGTGGTTGATTTCATCAGGCAAAAGATTAATAATTATTATGACTACAGTTTATAATGGGTAATAGCTAATTCAAATTAATAAATCAAACACAGGCATTGCTTGATAATCTCCAATTTGCAGGTCCTCAAAATTAAAGGTAGATTTTGCTTATGTTAATGAAATTAATATTTTAATATCCTTTGATATTATAGATGAAATATTATTGATGTTTCTTTTATTAGCATTGCCACTGCAAACAACATTTTCATTCTGATTATTTATTTATAACCACTTTCTTATGATTAGTTTAGCCGATTAGTAATTTACTTTGAATTTACGGATGAGAGGATAATCATTCATCAAATTTATAATTTATCTGTCATTGCTTGGATATCAAGAAACAATCATGTATAGATCAATCGATATTATTCTTGAGATAGGCTCTTTATATAATGAGCAAATGGACTATGTGAAATTATAGGACTATCAACTTCATTTATCATCGTCATCATTATCTTTCAGTAGCTTCTGAGCCGCCAATTCCTTTTCCCTTTTTTGCTTTTACTCGATCATCCGCTTTTCATCTCGTATACGATCCTTGCCACCAAAGTAAAACAGAATTATCATGAAAACTATAAAGGCCAAAAGAATAGCCGACCAAATGTTAACATAGTCCCTTAGATTTGAGTTAAGCACCCAAAACACAAAGCCAATCATGATTCCCAGAGTCACTCCAATCACACCACAAACAAAAATCGAATATTTGACAACTTCCATACAGGTGAGAGGAAAATAATCATCGGGGATACCTTAGAACTTAGGTTTGTAGGCGCCCATGGTACGGATGTATTCTATGTCGCTAACTGCCAATGAGGATGAGCCTAGAGGTTCCATTTGTTTAAAATAATATTTGATGATAACAGCCTTATAACACACAGTATATCAATATAATTTGGAAGCTACTTTTACTTTTAAGCTGATACAATATTCACTGGTAATATTTGTTATCGGTTCTAGGAATAGTTTAGCCTCACAGAATTATCTTTCTCCAATAAGGAACTTTGGAATACTTTTATATTAAAATTATTGATAGTCCAGTATAAGAATAAAGAAAACAATATTTTCAGTCTTAGATTTACTACTATATAGCAAGCTGCTTCAGAATGTTGCTTAAGTTAGCCTATCCCACACCTTACTCGCATAAAGGTTCGTCAGGCGAGGTGGTTGACTGCTTTAACTTTGATTTTGCTATATTTTCATGCTTATAAAGCCATTTTTTCAAGATTTAAGTCTCATGAAAGCGGAAACTCATACGCTCACATCCCAGCACAACAATAATAAATTATCTTTCCTCAACTGAGACACACGAAGCTAGGCATGGGCCTGCAGCAGTTGTAAACCCTGTTTTTATGCCTAAATACTCCTTAGGACGCAGATGAAGCAATTTATGAGTATTTTACCTGTCTTAAGATCGAATTACCATTCAATTGAAGACGTCTTTGCAGATAGTGGTGGTTATTTGAAATGGTGCTGATGTTTAACTTGCAAATTTTGATAATCTTCACTCTATCCTGTTCCTTCTAAATGATTTTCGCTTTTAGTTTCATACATTTTGGCTTTCTTTCCTTCGTGACTGACTTTTATTGTTCCCTTAAAATTGCGACAATGGACAATATTTCTAAAAGTTTAATTTTTCATTGCATATTCGCAGAGAAGAGCTATGTCAAAAGCTGATGATTTGTTACTGGGATTCATTAAACCATGAGAATTGGCATATGACGTCTTTGATAGATTGAGATATTTAGCTTTGCTATTCATGGATTGAATAAATCTAGCATAACATTCAGATTTTGTGGGTTTGCGATAATCAGGAGGACTGTTGGTGCTCAGACATGAAGTCGAGGTTTGATTCTTGCTCCATTATTCAGTTTATCTCTTTTTTTATTTTTAAAAATTTAGTTTTAATTCAATTTGCCTCTAATTTTAAAGGAGCCTCCCTCCACCCCAAACTGCTAAAGCCACACTCGCATCATTCCCGCTCGGCAGCATGAGTCCATATAGTAGTTGCTAAATGGTATAAATTTGTCCCTCTTCTAAATCAGCTGTAGTGCCCCCAATGGATGTTTCCATCTTGCCAATAGTAACCTCAGTAGCGTACTTATCCAAATCAAGATCCCTGCATATCTCTATCGTTAGAATGCAAGTCATTATCTTCGTTAAAGAGGCCACTTCTTGACTAAGTTTGCTATTAAAAGACACGATTACCTTCGACTCTTCAGGGATTTCTTTAATTTAATACACTATATAGGATCGAGCTGTTAGTTTGGGCGGGGGCATGAACGGTTTAGTATAGTTCCTATTTATTTATTTACGCATACTTATTTTGGCTTTTCTTTATTGGTTCCTTTTGTCATTCGCGATAGTGATGATCTAATTGATAGATTCATTTGTTTTGTTTGCCTGAATATTGCTTTATATATTATTGCTGGCTTCTCTTATTTTTTTGGCAGCCATTTTTTGGAATGTCGGTCTGGTTGTCTTAATACAATTTTGATTCTGCTCACAAGAAGATTCCATCATCGAGTGTTTCCTTGGCATAGAATCTTTTTCTTCCAATTATTTATGTCGAATATTTTGCCGACCTTGCTTTGAATAGATTAATTATCTGTGCGCTATCTTCTTGGTAGGGCTTATTTGGGGGCGAATCTCACTAATACTCATAAAATGCTGTGTTTTGGGAGAAAGCTTTTGCTTCATATCCACAGAAGCAAATGAAAATTTGCGATCGGATGATTGTTATGCCATTTGTTCTGTTCTTTCCATTGAAAATTCTTAATTTCGGTCATTTGTAATGTTGGAATTAGCTGGCATAGATTTTAATCTTCTTTTGGAGTTGTTCTTTTTATTGGCGTTAATCTTAGTTATTAGATTTTTGGCCGTTCTATTTTGATTGATAATCAAAACCTCTCCATGCCTGAATTCCTCATTATCATGATTCTAACTGTGAAATTGCTATTTAGTCCTGTTGTAAAGGTGAGACTCTCGGTTGTCTACCCTTTGTTCTATTTTAAACGGTTTGCTAAAGATGAGGGGAATGTCCTTGAGCGGATTCAGGTACTAATTCAATTCTGATATTTGAAGTAGTCGATGCAGGAACTATTTCCTCTTCATGAGTGTGAGAATAAAATTGATTAAACTATTAATATCGATAAAATTAACGAAGTATCACTTTGTTAAATCTCCTTTTATCAAAACCGATCTGGACAATATTTTTTTTTCAAACCCATTGCTCATTGAGTCCAATATTATTTTATTTTATTACATATTTGCATTGAAGGGCTATTTTAAAGGTTTATTATATTTCTCATATTCTCATATACTATGATGCATATAACTAAGATTTCATAATGCCAATGACAATGGAAAAAGTGTAGCCCTCCGATTGCTTATTTAGTGACTAATTATAGCTCAAGGCTCCGAAATATAAATTGCAGATAGACACTGAAGCTACTTTTGTCCAAATTTGCAAGGGGTAGTTGACTTTGAAAAAGATGAACATTTAAAAACTTCAATATTATGAAACCGGATTGGGGTATTTTCAAGCAGAATGAGCCAATTCATTTACAAAACGTCAAAGATGAAATTAAACGCAAATATAGGAAAAAGAAACTCGCTAAAAGTCAAAAGAATCTTATATAGATCAGCAAACTGGTGGCAAGCAATGAGCCTCTTTTTTGTTTTCTGGTTGGTCATTACTGGTGTAGTTTACTCAATCATCCAAATTCAAACTATTAAAACTATTTGGCTTAAATGGTTATTAATAGCTGTAGTCCTAATCGTCTCATTCGTATTGTTTATAGTAATCTGCAAATGTATTTGGGCAAAGAGAGATACCAGATAGTTTAATGGACTGTTTTCAGACTCATAATCAGACGAAGACTAAAAATGATTGACTTCTACTAGATTAAAATTAAACTGTTGACCCAGTATGATTCAAAAATTCGCAGATTTTTCTTTATAAAATGGATAATTGCTCAAAAATAAAAATAATAAAATATGGGATAATATAAAAGGAGTGTTGCAGTTTCAATACTATATAAATTATATATAAAAATGAATAGATTTTAATTTCAATTGGGGAAGTAATTATGCTTTCTTATTTTTAATTATTTGAGAGATTCACTTAAATTTAAATCCTTTTGTTACTGAATTCAAAAAAGATATATCATCCTTAATACTTTTAGATATTTATTTTTGTAATTCATAACAGGAACAATAAAATTGAAGTACCATTTTTTATTTATTTCCTTTCTTTCACAAAAACTGCGCGATTCCGCTGACATCAGGAATTTTCATTGTTTGAAGTTATCCAATATATTTATTAATCAATCCGATAAATGAACGAAATCATGGAGGCCAAGGCGGCTGAGTTAGACCCCTCCCGCACCAAGACCATAGGAAGTTACGTTATTGGTACGCATGTAGTGAGTTTAGGTAAAACCCTCGGCAAGGGTACATTCGGAAAGGTCAAATCGGCCATTCATATTCCAACTGGTGAAAAAGTTGCGATAAAAATTCTATAGAAGTAAAAGATTGTGGATGTGGCAGATGTCGAGAGAGTGTCACGCTAAATTCACATTTTAAAACTCATTCGGCACCCCAACATCATCCAGTTATACTAGATCATCTAAACCCCAAAACAGCTGTTTCTCATCATGGAGTACATGGAGAGTGGAGAGTTGTTCGATTATATCGTCAAGTGCAAGAAGTAAGAGATGGTATATGTAGAGTGACTTAAGAAGAGGCATGCACGATCTTCCAGCAAATTATTGGAGGTATCGAGTATATACATAAACTTAATATCGTTCATCGCGATCTTAAGCCCGAAAATTTGTTAATTGACTATGATCGTTCTATCAGACTAGTTGATTTTGGACTGTCCAATACGTACAGAAAAGGTAAGGATTATCATATAAAGATTAAAAATTAAAAACCGCGTGTGGGTCTCCCTGCTACGCTGCACCTGAAATGATTGAGGGAAAGAATAGATATTAGGCCATTCTCGTCGATATTTGGAGTTGCGGCGTTATTCTTTATGCAATGCTGTGTGGATGCTTGCCCTTTGAAGATCCTTAAACATCTAAACTTTATCAAAAAATACTCTCAGGAGAATATAAAGTGCCAAAGACCCTATCTGAAGATGCAAAGGATATTTTAAGCAAGATATTGACAGTAGATCCGAATAAAAGATACCAAATTGAAGACATTCGCAAGCATAAATGGCTATCAATAGCTCCACAGTTGACGACCTCTCAGGGTATTATTGTGGGCTACCATCGCATTCCCATTGACTAACACATAATGAAAGAAACTGTTAATCTAGGGTTCGATTTGAATTTCACCAGGAAGTGCATATAGGCTAATCGCCATAATGATGCCACTACTACTTACTACTTATTGCTCAAGAAATATGTGCGAGATGGAGGAGTTAGTAAGGCCTATCTGGGCAGTAAGTTTTTCGACCCTTCACTCATCGAGCCCATTCGCAAGATATCATATGATAGTATTTTATTTTTTATGCAGATGTCTCGTCATTCGATCACACTGTATCGAATTTCAATCCCAAGGAATCAATTCTTTAAAAAAATAGCAATAGCCATCCGGGCATCGGGCACAAATCCTATCACCTCTCAAATAATAATGTCAGCACTCGTAGAGGGAGAGATCTCCTTTCCAAAGGAAAGGAATCTGCCTAGAGGAACAAATTGAGACAACTCTATACCCCTAGTCATAAATTAGGTAATTCTTTGAAGGTAAGAGATGACAGAACAATTAGTGTTGAAAAGAGCTCACACTAATCAGTGACAAGGGCAGGTAAGGAGACAATTGGGCATTTACCACAGCAAGGATATGATACAATAAGTCGAAAGTATCAATAGACTTATGGAGTATCGCTAATCAGTCGCTCAAAGGATAAGGAGCGAAGTCAAAGTAGACGTAGATCGTTAAAAAAGTATGAATTATCTGAAATATACGAAAAAGCTGAGATGAACAAAACCCTCATGGCTTATAACAGACCCAACAAAACCAAAAGCAACCGCATCGGAGTGGACAAAGGTTTCGATGCAACTATAAATACGCTAAACACAATCGACAACATCTACCGTAAGCCTCATGCTCCCAACCGTAGATTCCTCTATCACTGATTTTCCAGATGATTTTGTCTCTTAATATTGTGGCCATAAATATATTGCTAGCTACCTTATTAAATCTAGTTCACAAATATGGACCATTGATCCATTCTAAATCTCTTTGACTTATAATATTGTCATAGGTGATGTCATTCAAGAGTGTTGGTTCGCTACATGATCTGAGTCGTCGTGCCCTGAAGACCAGTCAGATAACCAAATAGTTAACTAAATAGATCTTTATTCGCACCAGCAACTTTTCCATCTTCTTCTCCTTGTTTCTAGCCAACAGCAAGGGCAAAGATAAGTTCATCGCGCTGTTTCAGTATCTTTTCGAATTTTTTTGCGTGTGCGGCAGACACAGCAATATCCCGGCGTATGCACAAGCCTACAAGCACAGTATGCCATTCTCCACTCAGAATAACTGATGGACATGGTGGTTTACTACAACCTCAAGGAAAATATTTCCTCAGCTCGTAAAGTATTCCGCCTCTTTCGCTTCTTCGACGAGATTAAAGGCCTTACAAAGATTCTAAAGACAGACAAGCCCATCGGCTTCAAAATCCTGTCTGTTTTTACTTACTGCTGCTCAATCACCTACTATTTGTCTGACAACATGCTTTGGTTTCTAAATATTCTGGTCCGCAGCTAAGTCATATAAAAAAGTACCAGTCGCATGTGGAAGTACCGAAAAAACTTTTCGTCCTTTTTGAGAGTTATAGCGTATACCCTTATTTTAATCTACTCGATATACCTGCAGAATATGGAAAATAACAAGAATTAGACGTTTTTGGAGAGGCAAGGGGAAGCGGCCGAAGCCAATCTCGAAGCCGAAGTCAAATCGTTTACGAAACTATTGGAGGGACGGAGGAAAATACGATTTTTTATCTTGGAACTGTTTCTCAGTTTTTTTAGATTTATAATGCTGACGAAATCTTTAAAATTAAGAGGACACAAAAATATTGATCCAGTATTCGTAGGGGTATGCGGGCTGTGCTCGGCTATTCTTGGGTTACTAAAGGCATTGCTGTAAAAAAAAATAGTAATTAACATCGAAAGTAAAGACGGAAAAGAGACAGAGACAAAGGTATCGATGAATCAACTGAAGAAGAAAATAAGCAACATCTAGACTTCTAAATTTTGGTGAGGGGTTTGTGATTTATACTTGGTGATTAATAATATGGTCAAGTCAATTATAATTTCATTTATAACATTTATCGAAGTTGCTGTTCTTCCATGTTCTCACGAAGGAGTCTTACAACTGTTCCACCATTCGCTACAATTATTCAACTCCTTCGCTCACTCTATTCTCCAATTGATCGATGGCTTTCTCATTAGTGTTTTGACCATGCATAAACACTAACTCTTTCACCGTCCGTATTTTCACTTTGGAAGTGCGATAGAACAAACTTAGATACGGTTTTCCGAAGATCTGCACAAACTGCTATTTGGTGAGTTCGTTGAATTGCTCTGTCTTTAGATCAGAAGGCAGTTTGAGTGACTACTCGTACTTTGAGAGAGACAAGATTTCCTTTTGGAGAGACTGTTTAATGGCAGTGCGCGTGTTATTGAAGAAATGTTCGTAGTCGGGCAGAGCCAGCTCTAGTTTGATGTGTTCTATTTTTTCGATTAGCCTTTTCTGAGTATCGGTCTCCTCCTCTAAATAAAAGTTTTTATATGCTTGCAAAAGGTCTTTTTCTTCTCTTCTGCAAGGCTTTTTCTAATAAATAACTTTTTATTTCTGATCACTTACTTTTTATTCAGAGCCTTGAGCGATTAAAATTTTAATTTCTCCAAACAGTTCTTCAAGTACTTCGCTGTTTTATTATTATTATCTACAGCTTAATCGAACAAATCTTTATTTTTCAGCTTCTCGCAGAGAATTCTCATTTTCAATGAGATTATAAATGGCATTGATAGTGCTGTTGCGCTCCTCAAAATTATAGTTTTGCAACCTCAGCTTCTTCTGAAGCAACACCTTAGCCTCAGAGTAACGGCCCCACTCTATACAGTAATCGGCATATTTCTGGTAAATGGTACAGAGCTAAGTCTTGTCTCTATTGGAATGAAGCAGCAAAGAATCATAGAGCTAACAGACAGCATCTATCTCATTAAAATGTTGACAGAGTCTAATGGCTAATTTTTTGGCAGTTGGGTATTTTTTAATGTTTAATGTAGCTAGAATGTTAACTACCCTTTAGACCATTGTCAGTTTCATTAAATACAAATCATTGAGTTTGGTCTTGTTGGCATCATTATATAGTTTAAATATAAGGCACTACTGAGCACAGAGCAGTCTTAAAATTTCAATGTACATATTACAAGCCCTAATTTTGTCTCCTTGTTTTAGATAAATGTCAGCCTTGACTGAGTTGATATTAATAATATATCCTTTTAATTAAATTTATTTTCTGTTGCGCTCATCAACATCATCTTAGGGATCTGATCTTAATTAAAGTTTCTCTTTGTAATGATTAAATAGTTGTTAGTACTTGTCAATTTCAGAGATAGTTGTAAAGAGATGAGAAAAGATATTAATAGGCATGAATTTAATAAAGGTTTATATGTATGTACAACTACTTTATTCAAATATATTAGAGGCGCATCTATCCTTCATATCCTGATTGACAGCGGAAATTCGCGAAGGATAAATTTAATATAATGAAGAGAATTAACGGAATCCCCTTGCAAATATAAATTTAAGTCTTGTTGCCATTTGTTATTATAGAACATTTCTGCAAAAGGGTTTAAAATTATCAGACAGTTATGAGTAAAACTCAGAATATTTTTTTGAGAGTTATTGAAAAGAGGTGAGATATTAGCTGGTTATTTTAGCAGATATTTCATAAATTTTGAGTATGCTATTAATAATTTACATTAGACTGGAATGATATTATTTGGAACTTCCCTACCCTCCCTATACTTCGAGGTTGTATTTATCATTATTTTTCAGATATGTTTATATGGAATAGAATACATCGCTAAAGCGAAATAATTGATTCAAAGAGTCCCCAGATAATGCTTCCTTGAATGAGCTTTGAACTAAATTTATCCAATTTTATTTGAAGGTCCGCTTCAATATTTTAAGAGTATAGTTAAAATCTGTAAATTACTTTATTCGTTAGTACATTATTTTGTAAAAAATATCTTTTTCTTCATTTGGTAGGCGATTAAATTCATATTATAAAGAAATACTGGTAATAGATTACTTGATCTGTGAATTTATTTATTTTATCTTCATGAATTGCCACCCCATGTCATTGCATCTATTCGAGATATTGCACTTCTCTGGACTATTATTGAGTTTGGCTAATTCAAAACACTCAACTCTTTTATCATTTATCATATGTTCCACTAACTCCATCATCAATTCTCGATTCTATACTTTGAACTTAGGATCTCTAATTCTTTGAAGAATTAAGTTTAAATAAGCAATGTGCTTTTTTTGCTGCTTGGCACGAGTAATTACAACCGATATGGATAAAAAAAGCTGATTTTTAATTTCAGAGGTTAGTGCAGTGAAATTAAACATACTGAGAAAGCCTTGGAGGGTTTGCACTATACTTCTTCCGGTCGTATCTAAGAATATTTATTCTCCGATGACAATTAGGAATTTAAATTCCTATGCCTGCTCGACAACTCCTTTCAAAAAATACGATGCTCCTATAACTTAGATGTATTTGCTAGCTTTATTGTAGCCTGCCATTTCCAGAAGAGTAGTTTAGCTATCAATATTGAAACAGTTGGGTATGAGAGTGGTTGGTGTGATATCTTGCCCAATTTAAGCGGATAATTTATTATTTTTCACATTAATATATTTGACCCCTTTACCACTATCTTCTCCCACCATCTAATTTCCGAGGATCCAATTATATAGACAGGACTTACCAGATCGAATATTTCCTACAATCATAATGACCTTCTTCTTGATCTTATCTATTTTGCGATCCCCCATCTCCATCAATGCAAACAAATTTGACTTCACTTCAACCATAAGATTTATTTTTTGTATAAATAGTAAAATTGATTGGATATCAATCACAGTTGGGTGAATTTAAAGCATATCATTATCTCCATAAATCCCGAATAATAATATTAATTAAAGGGTATCCAATAATCACAAGCAAGGGATCTCGGTGGCGCTGTTATAATTTAATATAAATTAAACCTTAAAATATCTAATAGCACGGCATTTCAATAATATTATCCTCAGTCAGATTAAAATCAAATATTTTATGGTGAACAACTCAGAGAATACTCAGCTCTCAGTTCAGAATCAGCCCTCTCAGTCCGAGCGCGTCTTTAAATACGTCAATATAGTCCTCCTCTTGATTTTAGCATATTGCATACCAGGATTTCTAGCCTTTCGGGAACTCAGCATACGTCAAGGCTACCACTCCTTTAAACTCAGCTCGCTAGGTTGGAGCGCAGTGGGCTTTTTCGGCATTTTCGTATTTTTCTAAGAATTCAGGCTCTCAAATATCTCTACTACTATTTTATGAGGGAAACTATATAGGCCATTGTCCATCCCAAATACACGGGACCAGAACGCGAATACAAGCTCAAGGCCCTCTTAAAATTTTCTATCGATACAATTTTTTATTCATTCACGACGATCATGGCCTACTCATTATTCAGGTCCTAGTACTGGTTTCCCTCAATGTTGGGCGGAGATGGAAATTGCGTCAACCTGTACCGTTAATATCCGAACTGGCCTACAGGTTCGATCTCAAATTTATAGATTTACTATATGGTGCAGTTGGGAGTACATGCTTTTTCCGTATTTTAAATGGTCGTAATAAAAAGAGGGACAGAGAGGAAATACTATGAATATCTACTACATCATTGCGTGGCAGTAAATCTGATACTTTTCTCCATGATGTGCAATGAAACTGCTGCTGGGGCCACTATCTTGATTGCACATGATCTCAGCGATATTTTTGCTGCATTTGGACGAGGTTTTATTGAAACCAAATATGAGATCAAATGGATAAACATCACCTTATATATCGTCATGACATTTTTTTGGATTTATACTCGACATGTTGTTTATCCCTTCTGTCTGCTGGCAAATGTCTTCGAGAATAGACCACTTCCCACTGATTAGTGGTACATAATAAACTTCGAGTACTGTTATTTGCTGACTATGGCAGTAGTATTAGAATGCATGCATCTTTTCTGGACCTTCTTCCTGCTTAAGATGGGTTTAAAAGAGGTCAAGTGGCAAAAACCAAGAAATCCTCACTAGGATAAGGAGTAGGATAAGCTGCAATGATTAGAAATAACATTATTTAGATTGGACATGTTACTTATTAAATATTAAAAATTTGAAAATATTTCTGCTTGAAAAGAAATGAATTTATCTTGTAAGTCTTCGAATATCTCAAAATAGTAATAAAAAAGAATAATTCATTCATTAAAATTATCAGCATCAAGTTCATACCCTCCCAGAACCCACAGTTGTTGCCTTTGTCGTTGCTTGGTTGCTGGTTGGACCGAGGGGGTTTACATTCACAGTCACGGCTCCACTCTTACCTTGGTAGTTGTAACTGAAATTCACAGAGAATAGTTTGTTTGGTACACCTGAGGGATAAATTAACAAACAATCGAAAGTATTCAAAGCAGCAGTACGTTGATTACAGTACATTGTTGGAGTTGGCGATGAAGGGAAAGTCGCATGCATGAAATTTTGCATATCAGTGGTGCTCGCGAAGGTGAAGGTTGGATTAGTGACAAGGGTAATGATCACATTGTTTGAATTTATTACTGGATTAGAACTCTGAGCAAGTGGTGGTGATGTGTTGGATGTTGTGGAATTCGTTGCATTGGTAGTGTTTGTGGAATTTGTTTGTGTTGAAGGTGTCGTATTATTGGTTGGGATGGTCGTATTGGTAGTCGTTGTATTTGTATTTGTAGTAGTAGTGTTTGTAGTTGTATTTGTAGTAGTATTGGTGGTTGTATTTGGAGTATTGATCGGGGTGGTATTATTAGTGGTTGGAGTGCTAGTAGTATTGGTCGGGGTGGTATTATTAATGGTTGGAGTTGTAGTAGTATTGGTCGGGGTGGTAGTATTAGTGGTTGGAGTGCTAGTAGTATTGGTCGGGGTGGTATTATTATTAGTGGTTGGAGTGCTAGTAGTATTGGTCGGGGTGGTATTATTATTAGTGGTTGGAGTTGTAGTAGTATTGGTCGGGGTGGTAGTATTAGTGGTTGGAGTTGTAGTAGTATTGGTCGGGGTGGTAGTATTAGTGGTTGGAGTTGTAGTAGTATTGGTCGTTGGGGTAGTTGGGGTCGTATTAGTTGTATTCGTTGAATTAGTTGAATTAGTAGTCGAATTAGAATCAGAATATCCGTTAAGATTTGTAATAATGATTTAAATATAAGGCAAAATGGTGTAAATTTGACATTGTCCTGAAATTAAGACATAACCAACTTCACAAAGACATTCATTACCATTGAAGAAGGCATTGGCTGAACATATCACACTTGAATTAGCCAGAGGAACTGAATTCAATATTCTGCTAGTAAGGTAAGAATCTTAAGCTTCATCTGTAATTATATGAGCTGTAATAGCATTTATTTCAATGCATTTACCTTCTGAAAGGATTAATCCTTCTTTAGAGGTACATTCTCTGCATTATGCTCCACCATTTTTGTAGGTATAGAGGTAAGTGCCAGTTGGACAAGCTGAAACACAAATCTTTTCGTGAGCCATATAACTAGTACCGCAGGCAGAACAAACATTATTGGGTGCGATTCCAGCCACAATATAAGTCAGTCCAAATCTATCTAATTTTTCAGAAGAACTGATTGTAAGCATAAAGGAACTGCTCACTTAGGAAACAAAGGCAAGGGGCTTATTACTAGTAATTGAAAGCTCGGAAAGACCCAATAGGATATAAGGTGACTGGTAAAATTAATTACTAATATCACTACTAAGGGATCCAGTAAGTTGATTTTAGGATATCACTCCATCGTAAATATCAAAGGATGTTGCAGATGGAGAGAAAACTATAAAGCTTAGCCACACCTGCTTGGCAATTGTGTTAGAACCAAGAGTAATTTTAATAGTCATCCGTGTTCCTTATAGTTTTGTAGGAATAGCAGAGATCTGTATTGCGCTGCCCTGGACATTGAATCCATTAAGAAACACATGAACTACTGGGTTATCATTAGTAGCAAAGGGCTTGGCAAGATTAGTATAAGTGAGTCCAAAGTTGCAATTAGTATTTAACTGAAAATTATCTAAATAGATAGAGTCAGTACCAACTTTGAAGTAGCCCAGCTGGATTTGACTTTCAGTACTGGCCCAAAAGTTGATTTTAATACTTGCCCACATCGGGTTTGAGTAGTCGTACGAAAACAGTATTGAGTTGGCAGTTACGGATGAAGGGTAAACTGAAAAGTGATTGGCCATTAAGTAGTTGATCGAAAAGTCCTGGAGGGCTGAGTAAGTAAAGGTGTACCTAGTGCGATGGTGGGTTTAGCTGCAAAGCCGTGCTCAAACTGATACTGGTAAACTTGAGACGAAAGTGAGGAATTCTGGTTGACCGTAAAAGTGACCGAATCTGAATGAAGAGAGATATACCTGCTATTAGACCGTTGATTTTGTAATTGGCGGGACAGTTGGCTAATGTGATGGCTAAAATAGTGAGAAGCGACAATGCTAGCTTTTACATTCAATAATTATTAATATAGTCAAAAATATTCTGCGCAGTTGATAAATAGCAGCGCACCTAAAAATAAGTAAGGGGAAATCTAACAGTTGAAATCCGGATTCAATTGGTCTCCTCTCCCATTGTCTAATTCTTCACAGAGCAGCAAAAACGTTGTTATCTCTTTTATTTCTTGGCGTTTTTTCGGATGATCTAATTTTTTTACTTATAACTGGAGTTTTGGCAATAATACTTGTGGAGTATCTGCTTTATTGATAAATGTTACCTTGGAGTGAGCTTAAAATAAATTAATTTAAATGATAACCTTAAATATCGAATATGTTAAATCAACTGCCGTCAAGAGAAGATAATTTATAATCTTTATTGTGGGATTTAAATGGAGATAACTTCAGGTCATAATTGATTTGCCGATGTTTTTGCTCAGTTTTTAATAAAAATTTGTTTTTTTGCAGCGTCTAAAGAACACTCAATTCAATCAGCAAGCACCTCTCAATATCTTCTATGATCACTTATAAACATCAATTAAGAAAAAACTCACTAGTCTCGAACCTAATGGATATTTTGGCTAAAGAAAGCCCATATTGGTCTGATGAGTGTTTTCATAATAATTGAGTAATAATTCCAATCTGATGGTGGCAAGATTATTTCCCAAAATGTGTATTTTCTTATAATAATTTCCCCATGCATTAAGATTTAGATTGCATGCTATTTGATATTATTTATATAGTAAAGGATCTATCCTGGATAACACTTAGAGTATTTATTAAACAAATCCATTGTCTTTTTAGCAGATAATTCATATCTGCCATATTATTCTACAAAATATATTGCATTCATCAATTTATAAACAAATAGGACAGCATCATAAATCAGTAGTGGCAACACAAACATACAATTTGTAGCTTCAATAGCTGTGGCTTGACTTCATCATTTACACTAGATTAGTTTTAGTATCATAGTTTGCATATTTATCATCAGTCGGTTGATGACCTATTCTCTAACTGAATAAAATTCATCAGTTTATTTGAATTTAGACTCGCTTGCAAAGTTTGATTAAGCGGGCCATTCACATTTGATAAATAACCTATGAGTTATATCGAAGACTTCATCCACAGACTAAACCTTATCCCCCCTCAAGCCGATCGCCTCCTTAGAAACATTCGCCAAATCGACCGCGAGGTTGAGTAGCTTAAACTGTCCGTCGAGCCCCTCCGAAATGAATTTCTTCTTAAACTGCAACGATGGAATGACAAACGCACAAACAAAAGCCGGCAGTAAATAGAAGAAGACTACAAAGAAATAGTAAAGATTGAGAGCGATATGGATCTCAAATCTAAGGAGAAGATTAACATTGCTGAAAAATTGTATAATCTCATTCACGAACCCACTGAAAAATTAGATAAGGAGTTGCACCAAAGAGGCTTGGATAAGGGTGAGGACGATGGATCAAGAAAGAAAAGAGGTAAAAAACCAATAAGAAAAGGCATGAAGCGCAGCGAGTGGGAATATGACCCAAATGAACCGAGATATTGCTACTGTGGACGTCCTTCCTATGGAGAGATGGTAATGTGCGAAAATACATACTGTGATCGAGAATGGTTTCATGTGGACTGCCTTGGTGAAAAGAAACTTCCAGAAAAATGGTTTTGTCGCAATTGCCGAGCTCCATAGGTCTCCGCCGCCAAGAAAGGCTCCCGCCCACGATGATAAATTTCTTGAAGTTATTCTATAAGATATACAATTTCCATCATCAACAATTTTCCTCCATTTAAGCAATAGTATATTTATTTTTAAAATGATCATACTAATTAAAACATCACTAGCCATCGTCTTGGTAAAGAATATCCCATTTATCAAATCTACTCTTCCCAATATTCTCTATTGAAATGTGAGATATTATCGAGTTATCGTTGCTGCCAATTTACTATAATAACTCACACTCTTGAAAAGAGTTTTATTACTCTATTTTGTGGGAGTGTATGGGTGTTGAAAATTTAGGAATTTATGAGCAGTTGGTGAATGGACGATGCTGAAGAGTATTCATTACTCTGACTACAGCCTACGAGGATCTTTGATGGGGTTGTTTGTGAATATTTTTAAACTACGTTTGCGTGCATGGAATATTTTTTATTGAATTTGGAGTCATATTTTCACAACTGTGCACTTCATTACTACGCGAAGGGCATACCTTTGTCATTTGTTATCTAGTCTCATCAATTGCTCCTTCCATAAAAATCTTCTTGCTAGCTCTATCAGTTTTGACTGCCTATCCACGGGGTGCTTTTTTCTTGAAGTTAACTTATTAACCATTTTGTATATTAATCAACTGTGTGGTGCTCTTGGTCATTCGATTGGCTGTTGGTCCAATACTACTTTTATATATTTGTCTAAGCTGCAGTAAGCCATCCTTTGTAACCTCCACCAAGTCGACCAGTTCCTGCACTAGTGACTCCTTCCTGAAAAGAAGATTATGATTTATGAAAAATTTACAACTGGGCTTACTCTCTTACCGCTCCCCAAATATCTATTAATCAATCCATTTGTTCAATTTTTATAATTAATCTCGGATATTGTATATCTTCTCACGTAGGAGATTGTTCTCTTTCACAGCTGTCGCTAACTCGCGCTAGCTTCTCTCCATCAGATACGTATACTTCTCCTGCTCTGCATATTTAGAAGAATCTTTTTTCGGTGATTGATTAATCAAATGCTCAAAAACTTCGAAGGAGTTTTTTGCATGAGACAATCTTTACCCAGTGTTGTATCTCAGTTGTTCCTTAATGCGACTGATCTCCTGATCTTTTTTTTTGATCTCATGCAAGATCTTCTCATTTTTAGTACGCAGCATGTTCACCATCTTTTTGTCTTCTTCTCTCTACTTTTTAGCTTGAATTTAAAAACGCTTGGATTGAGCTTTAATTTCGGTGTTTTCATTCTCCAATCTTCCTAAATTAGCGTATTACTACCTAATCTTTTGGAATTTTCTTCGAGAGCACGTTGTCCTTGTTCCATATAGCTGCGATATTTATCTTTTTCAAATTGCAGATTAGCAATATCATCTTTGATTTTAGCACGATACTGCATGTCCCTCTGTCGGCAGCTAATCATCTATAATAGACACCGAAGCGTGTTTACATTATCTTCACAGTACGGTAGTTCCCCCATCTGCAAGCCCCAATTACTAAGTTGCTGTTTCGCATAGCTGCGTTGATCTTGATAGCTCTCATGCTACAGTTCATGAGTGGCTTCGGTGAACTGTGATTAGAAGAGATCGTCTGCGTGAGGTATATCATCATGTATTTCTGAGATATGATCAACCTAGAAGGGTCTATCAATCATGTTTCAATTCAAATATTATATTGGAAGTGATTGGCATTTAAAGATTAGTATCATAGAATAATCTATAATGAAGCCGACAATAGTAGCCTCTGAAGTATGTCAAAATTATAGCTTTCTATATATTTAATCATGCAGAAATAATAAACAAAGCAAAACTTCAAAATATCCATCCCTAGATATTCGGATAAGTACAAAGACATGATGCGAAGGTCAGAAGAAAAGATTAAAGAGTCATCACCTGTTGTCAATAAGGTGGAAAAGGTTTAGAAAAAGGCATACTTCTTCTACAAAGTTAAAACTATAGGGGTAGGCGCTCATTCATTTGTATCCTTGGTGCAGGAAGAATAGACCAAGATGTTGCTGGCTGAAAAAGCTATTACTCGATAGCATGCCAAAAAATATTTAGATTAGCTCATACGATAAATAAAGATATTATCATTCTGCGACCATGAAAACCTTATTAAGTTGTATCATGTGACTGCCAATGAAACTCACATCAGCTTGTTGATGGAATTTGCAGAAGACTCTCTCTTCGCTCTCAAGCAAAAATTCAGTTTGTTCAAAGAAAAATAAGTAGTGGAGATCGTGAGGCAACTTCTTAATGGTCTGAATTATTTGCACAAAAAAGGCATAGTGCACGCAGATATCAAACTTTAAAATATCATGATTTCCAATGTAAAAATACATATGATTTAGGGTACCATTAAGCTATGCGATTTCGGTTATGCCCATATTCATCAATTCGGAGATCACGAGTCCAAGAAAGAGATTGTGGGAACAATGGAGTATCTATCTCCTGAGTATGCGCAGGGATTCGACAGCGGTAGTAAAAGAGATATTTGGGCAATTGGAATCCTAGTTTTTGAAATGCTTGTTGGCAAAAACCCTTTCGAGTCGCTTCGATAAAATTAAAAATGGGCAAAACTGATCAAAGTACATAATACATAATTGAGAATAAACCCGAAACATATTTAGATGAACTGCTAATGCGACAGACAGAGTTGAAAGTAAATTCATAGAAGATTGGGTCGCTACTACAGAATATATTTTGCCCAGCCGAGACGAGATGGAGTGCTGAACAGTTACTGCAGTTGCCCTTGTTTTCCGCTGTCAGCAAATGACAATTCTATAGTTATAAAGTGATTGATTATAATTTTAGTCTAATAGTAGGCCTTATTATAGTTTGATTCCCCCATGAGAAATAATACCTTATAATATATACGTTAATTACATTGCTAGCATCAAATGTCTAAATTTAAGAAAGCGTACCCAAGTCCCGCTCGATAAGTATAAGACCTTTTTCATTCTTTTCGAAATCAAGAGCAGTAATAAAAAGAAGAAGAGTTGGATTAAGAAACAAAAGAATTGTATGGGAAAATATAACATTTGGAAAGATAGCTTGCATGTGTAAAAGAGCGAGAGACAAAAATGAAAGTGGTAAACTAACGACTATCGAATATTATTGTTGCTGCTAACGGCAAGGTGAATAAAAATATTGATAAGTTTATGTTAAGGATGGAGAATCATTTTAGTAATAAGCATAAATCATAGTTAGCTGACAATAGTAATGGCTTAACTGACCGGTCGATTAAAGAAGTTAGCTGTAGCAAGATTAAAGAGAGATCTTCCATAAAGAAAGTGTCTCCAAATTGCAATACTTTGGGTTCCTTTGGAAAATCTGGAGTTCATCCATCGAGTTTTTCCGAATAGAATAAGTTCTTTACCTACAATCACCCAATCTCCAGACAGTAAATAAAGCAAAGACTTCGAAATTATAGCACTTTATCCCAAGTTAAATGATATTTGCAGAATAAAGAATGAATTAAAATCGACCACTATCATGAAATATCTTACATTTTATAGAATGAGTACTGATAGATTATGAATAAATCAATAATGCATAATTAACTGTTCAAGCTGTATTCTATTGCCAGATGGCGCAAAAGTCCTTAAGCGTGAACAAATCATATTACTCGAAGATTTGTTTAATTAGAGTAGTGAGTTCTTAGAATAAACGATTAAACTGAAGCAGTGTTTAGGTATTTCGACGCTCTGCTGGCACCCATTTCTTGGTGTAAAAATAAGTTAAAAACATCTCATGGAATTACATGTAGCTCTCCTAGTTATCAAGAAGCATTCGACAAAAATTTTTAAGTGCGCGACGGTTACAATAAACTTGAATATCCTTGCCTACCAGTAAAAAATCTGCGAGGTGGAAGTACTTTTTCATGAAGAAAGCAATGTTAATGGCAGTTATGGCGAAGAAAAATCCTGCCTTATCAGTTTCCATTCTCTTTACAAGCTCCTTGTTTCTTTTAACAAACCGCAGAATCAGCTCGAGTGATAGGATTCCACCCCCTCGAAAATCAGTTTCAGGATATTGTCCTTGGAAACCTAACTGCATCCATTCTTTTCCGTTCACACGCGCTGGCTGTTAGAAGTATTATACGTATAGCGATTTGATAAGGTCCCATCGCTAATTGTTTTAGAACAAAAGGTTGGCTTCTTCTTTGAGGGAGTAAAATTGATGCATCTATTCCTGAGTGAGGCAGTAATCTTCGCAGAAGAGACATTAACGCCAGTGACGACTGCTGGTGTGGGTTTATGGCTCAGTTGGAAGAAGAGACGTTTCGGCTTTCATTGCTATTAAAGAACTTGACAACTAATAATGCGAGTAATTTATTGACATTCTAACTACGAATACAATAAAGATGCCAATTATGGTTTGATATAATTATAGAAATAATTTGTCTTCTTGTAGGATGATTATCTATGCTTCTCCTTCATGTAAGGTGCTTTTTATGTTATTTTTCTTAATTATTTAAGAGAGCTTAAGTTTAGTGTTTTGCGTTGACGGCCGCCTGATGATAAAATTGTCGAATTTTCTCTAACTATTAATTCTTTATTATTTTGGTGCAGAAGAAATAATATTTATTCTTCCTCATATTAAATTAACATAAATTTTAACTATACCAAATTAAATTTGATAATTTTGATTTCTATCTTTAAATGTCTTTTTGCTTTATTCGAAAACATGGAGGTTCAGGATAAATATTTTTAAATTCCAAATATGTTAAAAATTATCAATAAATTTAGCAACAGTTTCCACATTAGGAGGTACCAACAGTCTAAGGCGGAGTTGCTGCTTCGTAGATAAATACGTTATTATCGTTGGTTTCATTGAATTTTATGCTTCTAATGCTTTTTGGTCGTCGTTATCTAATGCCTTAATTTTCTTACTCCATCGGAATTTGGCTAATCTTATTAGACCTATTCAAAAAGGGCAGTTTTTTATGCAACTCCAAATTATCTTGTAAAGATTTCCCCAGTGATAAAGCTTGAACTTTTTTACTTTGTTCCTTATCCAAGCCTATTAGAATAATTGGTCGAAACGGAACTGATTTTGGCAATGTGCGAGAAAATTATGGTGATACCTCACAGTTGATGTGTACTTTTACCTTTTTCCTATCATTTTATTATCGGAATTTTCGCGTTGATTTGATAATGCTCTTTGAATTCATCGTAGAAGAAATTAAATTACATTCAATTATTCAAGAAAGTGAAATAATATTAATAATCAGTATTTTCAGATTTTTTGTTCGATATTGTTTGGCATTTTAAAATCGTTTTTCTGACTTAATTCTGCTGGAAAGCAACGTCCATCGTATTATTTTCATATTTCCAATGTTATTTATCTGTGAATATAATTCTGTTAAAATCCAAAACTTGAAAATGGAGGTAATCGGCAAATTATTGAATGAAATCCAAATTATAGGTTAATTTGAATGTTTCATGTAAATTTAATTTACTGGTGGTTTGTCCGAAAATAGAAAATATGTTATATTATCTTCTAAATTAAATTAAAGAATATTGCAATTAACTTAAATTTTTATTAGGAAAAGGTTCAATTAGTGCAGCAAGATAACAAAATATAAAGCGTTAGCAATATCAGAAAAAAGTACCTGTCACTGTGCCAGTCATACCATTCTTCTTTTTCATACATTCGTCAAATAATATGGCGTTTGTACGTGGGTCGGTACGATGCCCTGACTGGCAAAGTCCTTTGTCTTTGATAGACTCACCCTTCTCTGGGCTGAAAGCGCTCTTCCATATCAGTAAGTTAGAATCCGTGCCACCAGTAGCAAAGAAATCACCTTTTTTAGAAAATGAGCAGGCTTTAATTTCTCCATTATGACCATACATAGTGTACGCCAAAGTTCCTTTCAAGATATCCCACACTTTGATTTCGCTATTGGCTGATACTGACACCATATGTGTGCCATCGGGATGGATTGCAAACTCATTAACTGCATCATGATGGGCTTAATAATGCTGCACTATCTCCTCTGTTCTAAGGTCAAAAGCACTAATCGTCTTTTGGCTGGTGCTGGCCATAACCAACTGATCTGTTGGATGGAAATTAGTGCAAGTAATCGCTCCGTCAAAGCAATCATATTTCTGTATTTATTTTCTCTTCTATACATC